>Ga0315268_10000224_pt1 | contig 66614 bp, 60 predicted proteins | sample C1_top_MG_FD_204535 | JGI IMG/M metagenome (GOLD analysis project Ga0315268, IMG submission 204535) | Sediment microbial communities from Yellowstone Lake, YNP, Wyoming, USA - C1_top | ecosystem: Environmental > Aquatic > Freshwater > Lake > Sediment | place: USA: Wyoming | collected 2017-08-01 | reverse complement strand
GGGCAACCAGCATTTCTACCGCGCCCGCCCAGTTGAACAGGGCAAGTGGTGCGTTTATTTTTCTGTCCAGCAAGGCGCGACGAAGCAGAATAGTCATTCTATTCAATGAGGAGCAACGCAGATGGGCAGGAAAATAAATGTGCCAATTGTCCTGTAGCGACCTCACCCAAAAAGTACGCGTGGATATTGTGCATTTTTCTTTTATAAACATATTGATGCGGCCTCCAGGGCGCGGTCAACTGCGGTTTCTAGGATTATGGAGAATTGATGGAACAAGGTGAAAAATTCAATACCTACAGTCATTTTGCAGGGGCGCTGCTTGCGCTTGCAGGGGGAGTGGTTCTGGTGGTGCTGGGCGCACTGAGCGGTGATGCGTGGAAAATAGTGAGCTTCTCGATCTACGCCACGACGCTGGTGCTTCTCTACAGCTTCTCCACGCTTTATCATAATGCATTGAATGGAAAAGGAAAAATATTCTTGCAGAAGCTCGACCATAATGCCATTTACCTGCTGATTGCGGGCAGCTATACTCCCTTCTCGCTGGTCAGTCTGCGCGGGCCATGGGGATGGTCCCTGTTCGGAATCGTATGGGGTCTGGCATTGGTGGGGATGACGCAGGAAATATGGTTAGCCGGGAAAACACGAATAATGTCCATGTTGATATATCTGATCATGGGGTGGGTCGCGATCATAGCCCTGATACCGCTGGTGCATGTGTTGTCGTGGGCGGGGTTTGCGTGGGTCGCGGCCGGCGGGCTGACTTACACCATCGGAATAATCTTCTACCTTAACGATGATAAATTTAGTCATTGGCACGGTATCTGGCATTTGTTTGTGCTTGCAGGCAGTGCGTTGCATTACTACGCCATTCTGAACTATGTGGCCTGATCAAGCTGTAAAAAGCTTCGCAAGATAAAAAGACCCTGTCAGTCTTCAGAACCTTTCTTGTTGCCGGCTTTGGGCATCTTGATGACATTGCTCTTTTTCGGCTCGTCAGCAAACACAGGTTTTTCGTTTCTGTGCGGAGTCGCCTGATCTGCCAGTTCTGCCTCACGTTCGGAAATTAAACCAAAAAGATCCCGAATATCATAAATCGTGCTTTCTTTTAAAGGGTGCGGCTGACCCGGTGCCGGGGTGGCATCCTTTACAATGTTGGCCAGCACTTTGCGCAGAACACGCAATATGCGCTGCTCTTTGGATAAAATCTCATCGTTCACTATAGTGGCTCCGGTTTGTAAAATTAATAAACTGTTATTCTCTGGGTTATTCGGCAGATTTGTACCAAACTATACTGTACTTAAGCCAATTCCGGGACATTGTCCTGTTTGGCTGTTTGATATGTCAAGCAAACTGTACTTTGCAGGGATACAGGGATATGGTTAGGTGCTTTCCTCATGGCAAGCCAAACTCCAGTCAGTTCAATTTGAGTTAAGCGGCCGCTTGAGTTACAATGCGCGCCCTGTTTGTTCGGTATGGTACTGAATAACCGGAAATTCGCACATCCGTTCATGTTGGGGTGCTCTTCGGAGTCAGGCTGACGGGTGGAAGAACTTAACCCTTAACAATTGGAGTTTGCTATGTCTGGTGCTACTATGCGTGAAATGTTGGAAGCGGGCGTCCATTTCGGACACCAAACCCGTTTTTGGAATCCCAAGATGGCCCCGTTTATTTTCGGCCATCGTAATAAGATACATATTGTCAACCTGGAAAAAACCGTTCCGATGTACAACGAGGCGCTGAAATTTGTGCGCAAGTTGGCAGCGAACAAGGGAAGCAATATTTTGTTTGTGGCGACCAAACGCCAGGCGCGCGAAATCATCAAGGAAGAAGCAATCCGCGCGGGTTGTCCTTATGTTGATTATCGCTGGCTGGGTGGTTTGCTCACGAACTTCAAGACTGTGCAGACATCCATCAAGCGACTGAAAGACCTGGAAGCGATGGAAGCGGACGGCAGTTTCGACAAGTTTTCAAAAAAAGAAGGCCTGATGATGCGCCGCGAACTGGAAAAGCTTGAGCGCAGCCTCGGCGGTATCAAGGATATGGCCGCTTTGCCATCCGCTATTTTTGTGATCGACGTGGGTTATCAAAAAGGTACCGTTACCGAAGCGCAGAAGCTGGGTATTCCTCTGATCGGCATAGTTGATACCAACCATTCTCCTATCGGTATTGATTATGTTGTGCCGGGTAATGATGACTCCACCCAGGCGATTCGTTTGTATGCGCGTGGCATGGCTGATGCGGTGCTGGAAGGCCGTGCCCAGGCACTGGCAGATTTGGCGGCACAAGTCGAAGAGCGGGCAGCGTAAGCAGCCTCATCGACGCGAAGGGGGCGCAAGCCCCTTTTTTTATAGATCAAGAATTTGAAGGAGTTCTGTATGGCAGAAATTACGGCAGGTATGGTTAAGGAGTTGCGCGAGGCTACCGGCCTTGGCATGATGGATTGCAAAAAGGCGCTGGTTGAAACCAATGGTGACTTTAAAGCTGCGGAAGAGTTGCTGCGTATCAAGAGCGGCGCAAAAGCCAGCAAGGCTTCTTCACGTGTGGCAGCAGAGGGTGTGGTAAGTTCGTTTGTAACAGCGGACGGCAAAATTGGCGCGGTAGTAGAAGTGAACTGCGAAACTGATTTTGTGGCTAAAAACGACGACTTCGTCGCGTTTGCGAACAGCGTGGCGCAAACCGTTGCCAAGAATAACCCGGCCGATGTGGAAGCATTGGCCAATATGGCCATTAGCGGCGGCAGCGGAACTGTCGAGGAAGCGCGCAAGGCACTGGTGATGAAGCTGGGCGAAAATATGACCGTGCGCCGCTTTTCGCGCTTTGAAACATCCGGCAAGCTCGCCACTTATCTGCACGGCAGCAAGATTGGCGTGTTGCTGGACTTCACCGGCGATGATTCGTTGGGCAAGGACCTGGCAATGCACATCGCTGCAAGCAAGCCCAAATCGGTCGATGCTTCCGGCGTGAGCGCCGAAGAAATCGCAACAGAGCGCCGCATCGCAATTGAAAAGGCCAAAGAAGCCGGCAAGACGGGACCCATGCTGGAAAAAATTGCGGATGGTTCGGTGCAGAAATTCCTGAAAGAAGTCACCTTGCTGGGCCAGGTATTTGTCAAGGCGGAGGACGGCAAGCAGACTGTCGAGCAACTTCTCAAGAGCCGCAACGCCACTGTTAAGGCTTTCCAGATGTTGATCGTAGGCGAGGGTATCGAAAAGGCAGTGGTGGATTATGCCGCTGAAGTTGCCGCTATAGCGAAAGGTTAAATCATGGGTTCAGCCCCTGCGTATAAACGTGTTCTTCTCAAGCTCTCAGGCGAAGCGCTGATGGGTGAAGACAGCTACGGTATCAACCGTACTGTGATTGAACGTATCGTGGCTGAAGTGGCTGAGGTGGTGGCCATGGGTGTGCAGGTGGCAGTGGTGATAGGCGGCGGCAATATCTTTCGCGGTGTTGCTCCGGCTGCAGCCGGGATGGATCGCGTCACGGCTGATTACATGGGCATGCTGGCCACCGTGATGAATGCGATGGCGCTGCAGGATGCAATGAAGCGTGCGGGGCTGGAGAGCAGGGTACAGTCGGCGTTGAATCTGGAGCAGGTGGCAGAGCCGTATATACGGGGCAAAGCGCTGCGCTATCTGGAAGAGGGCAAGGTGGTGATTTTTGGCGCCGGCACCGGAAACCCGTTCTTTACTACCGATACGGCAGCCGCCTTGCGCGGTGTCGAGATGAACGCCCAAGTGGTGATCAAAGCCACCAAGGTTGACGGCATTTATACTGCCGATCCCAAAAAGGATCCGGCTGCAACACGCTACAAGACATTGACGTTTGATGAGGCGATTTCCAAAAAACTGCAGGTAATGGATGCAACGGCGCTAACCTTGTGCCGCGACCAGAATATGCCTATCGTTGTGTTCAATATTTTCAAGGACGGCGCGCTTAAACGTGTCATGCTTGGGCAAGAGGAAGGTACTTTGGTGCAATGCAAATGATTCAGGGTTGCCGGGAGATAAAACATGATTTCTGACATAAAGAAAACCGTAGAACAAAAGATGAGCAAGTCGCTGGAAACGCTGAAGGTGGATTTCGGCAAGGTGCGCACAGGCCGTGCGCATACAGGCATTCTTGATCATGTGATGGTGCCTTACTATGGCAACCCGACATTGCTGACCCAGGTTGCCAATGTGACGCTGATCGACAACCGTACAATCGGTGTGCAACCATGGGAAAAAAACATGGTCGGTCCGGTAGAGAAGGCGATACGCGACGCCGACCTGGGTTTGAATCCGTCAACCAACGGCGATGTGATACGTGTGCCTATGCCGATGCTAACCGAAGAAAGGCGCCGGGATTTGATCAAAGTGGTACGTGGCGAAGCAGAAAATGCCAAAGTAGCCGTGCGCAATATACGGCGCGATGCCAATGAACAATTGAAAAAACTGCTTAAAGATAAAAAAATCAGCGAGGATGAAGAGCGTCGCGCACAAGAAGATGTGCAGAAATCTACTGACCGGTTTGTGGTCGAAATTGACAAAGCCTTGCAAGCCAAAGAGGCTGACTTGATGGCGGTTTAAGCAGTCGCCCGTCCTGCAGCGTGTTGATCGCAGCAGGATTGCTGTTCATCGCTTGATCCATGTGGGGGTATTGAATTCAGTGGCATTATTTCAAAGTTCTACTCGCACCATTCCGGTTGTACCCAAAGTGCCCAGGCATATCGCCATCATTATGGATGGCAATGGGCGCTGGGCCAGGCAACGTTTCTTGCCGCGCGTAGCGGGGCATCAGCGCGGCGTGGAATGCCTGCGCGAAACGGTTAAGGCGTGCGGCGCATTGGGCGTTGAATATCTGACCGTTTTTGCCTTCAGCAGTGAAAACTGGCGGCGCCCTGCCGACGAAGTCTCCTTCCTGATGCAGCTGTTTCTCAAGATGCTGCAACGCGAAGTCAAGAAACTGCATGACAACAATATTCGCCTGAAAGTGATCGGCGAGCTCAGCCGTTTCGACATTGAGCTTAACCGGCATATCGCGGAGGCGGAGCAACTCACCTGCAATAACACAGGATTGACACTCACCATTGCCGCCAATTATGGCGGTCGCTGGGATATCATGCATGCGACGCAGGCAATGCTGCAGGCTCGTCCCGAGCTGTTGGGCCACTTCAGCGAGTCTGACCTTGAACCCTTCCTTTCCATGCACTACGCACCCGAGCCTGACCTGTTTATCCGCACCGGCGGCGAACAGCGCATCAGCAATTTCCTGTTATGGCAATTGGCCTATACCGAGCTTTATTTCACCGATACGCTGTGGCCGGCGTTTGACCGTGCAGCATTGGAGAAGGCGATTCATTCCTATCAAACACGCGAGCGTCGTTTTGGCCGGACCAGTGATCAGTTATCAGGCGATCAATTAGCGGATGGTAAATTGGAAAATCCATCAATAAGTGGGGAGCACCGTAATGCTTAAACAAAGAGTAATTACTGCAGTCATTCTCGCGCTTTCGTTTCTGTTCGCATTGTTTATATTTCCTCCCTCTCTCTGGGCTTTACTGGTTACCCTGATAGTGATGCAAGGAACATGGGAGTGGTCCAAACTGGCGCAGATGAGAGGGCTTGTTGCCGTGGCATATATGGTAGTAACGCTTATTTTATTTCTGGCCATATTATTGATGTATTTCGTGTTTCATCCGCATCTAAAGGATCCGATTCAGATTTTAATTTACCTTGTGGCCGCTGCGTTCTGGTTAATGCTGGTCCCAGCCTGGTTCAAACATGGATGGAATATACATAACCCGTGGTTGCTTGCCATGGTGGGCTGGATCGTACTGCTTCCCACCGGTTTGGCGATGCTGGGCTTGCGTGCAGCAAGCCCTCAACCCTGGTGGCTACTGGGTGTGATGGGTCTGGTTTGGGTGGCGGATATATCTGCCTATTTTGCTGGTCGAATGTTTGGCAAAAACAAACTTGCCCCCAGAATCAGTCCCGGCAAAACCTGGGAAGGGGTGGCCGGTGCAATGCTGGGTGCGCTTGTTTATGTGGTTTTGGCAATGTCCGTGAGCGGCTTGTCACAACGCTACTCCCTGATACTGTTTGCAATAGTTGGCGTAGCGCTGTCAGTTGTCGGTGACTTGTTTGAATCCGCGATCAAACGCCTGGCGGGCGTCAAGGACAGCGGCACTTTGTTGCCCGGCCATGGCGGCTTGCTGGATCGTATTGATGGACTGACATCAACGCTGCCATTTGCTGCACTAGTGTTGATTTTGATGAGACAAACATAATGCGGGGTGCGACGGGTATTACATCCTTGACCGTGTTGGGTTCCACCGGCAGTATTGGTGCCAGTACGCTGGATGTGGTGGCGCGCCACCCGGAAAAATACCGGATTGTGGCATTGACTGCGTATCGCCAGGATGAGTTGCTGTTCGAACAGTGTCAGCGCTTCAAGCCACGCTATGCTGTGTTGCTTGAAGAAGAGGCTGCCGCCAGGCTGAAACAGCGTGTTGCGGCAGCGGGACTGCAGACAGAAGTGCTATGCGGCGAACAGGCACTGGAGCGGGTCGCATCTTTGCCGGAAGTGGATGCGGTGATGGCTGCCATTGTAGGTGCGGCTGGATTGCGCCCCAGCCTTGCTGCGGCTCATGCAGGAAAAAAAATTCTGTTGGCCAACAAGGAAGCGCTGGTGATGGCAGGGCGTATTTTTATGGATGCGGTGCATAAAAGCGGCGCTACTCTATTGCCGATCGACAGTGAGCATAATGCGATTTTCCAGGCCTTGCCGCGCGATTACGCAGCTGATATGGTTGCCAGCGGCGTCAGCAAGATTTTGCTTACCGCTTCGGGCGGCCCATTTCGCGACACTCCTTTGTCAGAGTTGCAGCAAGTCACGCCTGAGCAGGCTTGCGCCCATCCCAACTGGGTGATGGGACGCAAGATTTCCGTTGATTCAGCCAGCATGATGAACAAGGGCCTGGAAGTGATCGAAGCGCACTGGCTGTTTAATGCGTCAGCCGATGATATCCAGGTCGTAGTGCATCCGCAGAGCGTCATTCATTCCATGGTACAGTACGTGGATGGCTCGGTACTGGCGCAGATGGGTAATCCCGATATGCGCACACCGATTGCCTATGCGCTCGCGTACCCGATGCGCATTGACTCCGGTGTGGCGCCTCTGGACTTGTTCAAAGTGGCAACGCTGGATTTTGTGGCGCCGGATTTCGAGCGCTTCCCGTGCCTGGCATTGGCCTATCAGGCCTTGCGCACGGGCGGCACCGCACCGGCTATATTGAACGCGGCCAATGAGGTGGCAGTGGACGCGTTTTTGAACAGGAAAATTTCCTTCCTTGATATACCGCTGCTGATAAGCGATGTCTTGGCCACCCATGCCAGCGTGGCTGCCAATACCCTGGATGATGTGCTGCTGGCCGATGCGCAAGCCCGCATCGCGGCGCGAAAATGGATAACACAATGACTACATTTCTGGCTTTTATCGTTGCAATTCTGGTGCTGGTTGTGTTCCACGAGTTGGGGCATTACTGGGTTGCGCGGCTGTGCGGGGTCAAAGTCCTACGCTTTTCAGTTGGTTTCGGAAAAATTCTATATTCCAGAAGATTTTCCGGTGGTGAAACCGAGTGGTCAATTTCTGCCATTCCACTTGGCGGCTACGTCAAAATGCTGGATGAGCGCGAGGGTGAGGTGAAGCCGGAAGAGTTGCCGCAAGCATTCAATCGCCAACCGGTGTTGCGGCGCATGGCAATTGTGGTTGCGGGGCCTCTGGCAAATTTGATTCTGGCAATCGTGCTGTACTGGTGCCTGTTCGTATATGGCGTGCCGGGGCTCAAACCCATATTGGGAAACACCCTGCCAGCCACACCGGCGGCGGCCGCACAGTTGCAAGCGCAGCAAACCATCGTCAGTATCAACGGAACGGACACGCCCAGCTGGCAGGAGGTGCGCTGGGTGTTGCTGGACAATGTGCTGCAGGGCGGCGGCAAGGCCAAACTTGAAATCCGCACGCAGCAAGGCGAAATGATGCAGCGCGAGCTGGATATAAGCAGCCTGACGGCGTCTGATCTCGACAGCGATTTCTTGCGCAAGCTTGGAATGCAACCTTACCAACCTGTGGTGCGTCCCGTAATCGGTAAATTGATCGAGGGCGGTGTGGCGCAACGGTCAGGTTTGAAAGTGGATGACAGTATCCTGAGCGCGAACGGCGAACGCATTGCGGACTGGGAAGCATGGGTGGAAGTGGTGAGATCTCATCCGGCTAGTCTGTTGCATCTGGAGCTTGAACGCGAAGGCCACCAGATTACCCTGGATCTGACACCTGAGCAGGTTGTAGAAGGCGATAAGCGGGTAGGTAAAATCGGTGCCGCGCCGCGGATAGACGAGCAGGAGTTTGATGCACTTATGACCGAGGTGCGTTATCCCCCTGTCAAGGCGTTCGCAGAGGCTATGCGCAAGACCTGGGAAACGGGTGCGGTAAGTCTGCAGATGATGGGCAGGATGATTGTCGGCCAGGTATCCCTTAAAAACTTGAGTGGACCCATCACCATTGCTGATTATGCGGGGCAGTCTGCACACATTGGTTTGGGTGCCTATCTGTCTTTTCTGGCATTGATAAGTATCAGCCTGGGAGTGTTGAATTTGTTGCCCATTCCTTTATTGGATGGCGGACATTTACTGTATTATATGGTCGAGATGATCAAGGGGAGTCCCGTTTCTGAGAGAGTGTGGGAGGTTGGGCAGAAGGTGGGTGTGGCGCTGTTGTTCAGCCTCATGGCGCTTGCATTATTCAACGATTTTAGCCGCTTGATTTTAAATTGAAATAATAATGAAATTAACCAAATTAGCGGGACTGATTCCGCTGCTGTACCTGACATCTGTAATGGCGATGGAACCGTTCGTGGTGAAAGATATACGTGTCGAAGGCATTCAGCGCACCGAAGCCGGCACAGTTTTCAGTTACTTGCCGGTCAAGGTGGGCGACACTTTGAACGATGACCAGGCAGATGCAGCAATTCACGCATTATTTGCGACCGGATTTTTTACCGATGTAAGCCTGAAAGTTGAAAAGGGCGTACTGGTAGTGATAGTCAAGGAACGGCCCACTATTGCCAGTGTTGACATCAATGGTGTGAAAGATATTCCCAAGGATCAACTGCGCGACAACCTGAAATTTGTGGGGCTGGCGGAAGGCCGTATTTTTGACAAGGCAGCGCTGGATAAAGCCGTGAATGAGCTCAAGCGCGTGTATGTGGCACGAGGCAAATATGCGGTATCGGTGAAGTCGACGGTCAAGGAACTGGAACGCAATCGCGTGGCGGTGAGTTTTGATGTGGTTGAGGGAGAAGTCTCCAAAATCCGTCAGATCAATATTGTCGGTAACCAGGTATTCAGCGATAAAGAATTGCTTGATCTGATGAAGTTGACTACGCCGACTATGTGGACCTGGGCAACCAGTAACGACCAGTACTCCAAGGAAAAGCTGTCTGCAGACCTCGAAGTGTTGCGTTCTTTTTATCTGGATGCGGGATATCTGGAGTTTTCAATCGACTCGACCCAGGTTTCCATTTCCCCGGATAAAAGAGATATCTATATCACGATAAATGTTACCGAGGGCGCGAAATATAAGGTTTCAGACATAAAACTGCTGGTACCCGAAAACGTTTTGTCCCGTGACGAGATGCGCAAATTGATCGACATAAAGGTCGGTGATGTGTTTTCGCGCAACAAACTGACCGAGTCGCAAAAGAAAATTTCCGATCGTTTGGGAGACGACGGCTATGCGTTTGCCAATGTCAGCGCGGTACCGGAACTGGACAAGGTAAAACATGAGGTTGCGTTTACTTTTGTAGCTGATCCGGGACAGCGTGTATATGTGCGGCGTATCAACGTATCGGGCAATACCAAGACTCAGGACGAGGTCATCAGACGCGAATTCCGCCAGATGGAAGGCGCGTGGTTTGCCACGCAAAAAATTAAGAAGTCGAAACAAAGAGTGGACAGGCTGGATTTCTTTAGCGAAGTGAATCTGGAAACACCCCCGGTACAAGGCACCAAAGACCAGGTGGATTTGAATGTCAGCGTCAAGGAAAAGCCTACCGGCAGCTTCAACGTGGGGGCCGGAATTTCAAGCAGCCAGGGCGGCATAATTTTGACTGCAGGCATTACGCAGAGCAACCTGTTCGGTACAGGCAAGGTGCTGTCCACGCAGGTGAGTACAAGCCAGACCAACCAGGTTTATTCTGTTTCATATACCAACCCCTATTACACGGATGATGGCGTGAGTCGTGGATTTGACGTATATCAGCGCAATCTGGATACGACTACCACCTCTATCAGTCCGTATAAATTGCAAACTATGGGAGGGGGGGTACGTTTCGGTTTGCCGATTGCGGAAGACGAAACGATGTCATACGGCCTGTCTGTGGATCAGTCGACGTATGAGCTTACTTCCGGCAGCCCGTTGCAGTACCAGAATTACGTGAATACCTTTGGCGATACAACCAGCAATTTGATCGGGACGATAGGCTGGACGCGGGATAGCAGGGACAGCGCCATCTATACTACCGACGGCAAGGTGCAACGCGCTTTCCTGGAAGTCGCCTTGCCTGTGCTGGACCAGCGCTATTACAAACTGACCTTGCAACAGCAGAGGTTTTATCCGATCAGCCGGGAATTTACCCTGTTGTTAAACGGTGAAGCCGGCACAGCGGCAGGATATGGCGGAATGCCGCTGCCGTTCTTTAAAAATTTCTATGCCGGTGGTACCGGTTCGGTGCGTGGTTATACGCCGAACACACTGGGTCCTCGTGATATAAATGGCTTGTCTCTGGGCGGTGATCAAAAGGCGATTGCAAATGCAGAATTGCTTTTCCCGATGCCCGGCTATAGCAAGGAAAAATCGGTACGTTTAAGTGCGTTTGTGGATGGCGGTATAATTAACAATACGACTTCTGATCTTTCCGGTTCAACCGGACCGCGTTATTCAACGGGTATTGCCCTTACCTGGATATCGCCGGTTGGGCCGCTTAAAATGAGTTATGCTTGGCCTCTTAACCAGCAATCCGGGGATAGTCTGCAGAGGTTCCAGTTTACCCTGGGTCAGATTTTCTAAATGTTAATGCCTGCATGTGATTTACAGTAAGACAAGGAGCAAGAAATGAAAAGCAAACTGACGATCATCACTTTTATCTTGTTATTGTCCGCAGTGCCCATCAGCTTTGCAAATGACTTTAAGATAGGTGTCGTCGATACCGAACGCATTCTTCGGGAATCCGTGCCTGCCGTCCAGGCGGAGAAAAAAATCGAGAAAGAGTTTGAGCAGCGGGATTTGGAAATAAAGAAAATGGCCCAGCAGGCCAAGGAAATCCAGATGTATTTCGACAAGGAAGGCATGACACTGCTGGATGCGGAGCATCGCAGCAAGGAGCGCGAATTGGCCAACCTCAACGTGAATCTGCAACGCATGCAGCGCGAGTTTCGCGAAGATCTGAATCTGCGCAAGAATGAAGAGTTGGCATTGGTGCTGGCGCGCACCAATAAGGCAATCAAGGCCATCGCGGAAAGCGAAAAATATGATCTGATATTGCAGGAGGCTGTCTATCGCAATCCAAACATTGATATCACCGATAAGGTATTGCAGTACCTGTCCACCGATAAATAATCCTGCATTTTTCTTATGACGCGTACAGCCTATCGTTTAGAAGATATAGTCAAGCGCTTTGGTGGCAGTATCCTCGGTAATGCCGGGGTATTGATCAGTCAAATCGCCACGCTGGATAGTGCGAAAGCGGACCAGATCGCGTTTCTGGCCAATACCAAATATCGCGCACAACTGGAGAGTACCCATGCGGGTGCTGTCATCTTAAGCGCTGCGGATGCCGAAGCGACCGCAATTCCGCGAATAGTGTGCGATAACCCCTACGCATATTTTGCCAAACTTTCTGCATTTCTGAATCCGCAGCCACGCGCGGTTGCAGGTATTCATTCCAGTGCAATAGTGGGCGACGGCGCAACCATTGCCGCCAGCGCACAGATTGACGCATATGTTGTGATAGGCGACGGCGCGCAAATTGGCGCCGATTGCGTGATTATGGCGGGATGCCACATTGGTGCCGGCGTGGTCATCGGTGAAAATGCGCTCCTGTATCCACGCGTGGTCGTCTATCACGATTGCGTGTTGGGAAATAACGTGATTGCCCATTCCGGGGTAGTGATAGGCGCAGACGGTTTCGGCATTGCAATGGAGGCCGGGCGCTGGTTAAAAATACCCCAGATAGGCCGTGTGGTCATCGGCAATGATGTCGAGATCGGGGCCAATACCACCATAGACAGAGGCGCACTGGATGACACCGTGATTGAGGACGATGTCAAACTGGACAACCAGATACAGATTGCGCATAACGTACGCATCGGCGCGCACACCGCAATTGCCGGGTGCGTGGGAATAGCGGGCAGTGCCACCATCGGCCGCTACTGCCGCATAGGCGGCAGCGCGGGCATTTTGGGTCATTTGCAAATAGCTGATTATGTTGAGGTTTCTTCATTTACTCTGGTGGGAAAGTCGATCAGGGAGCGCGGTAGTTATTGTGGTATCTTTCCGTTCAGCAGCACAGCGACATGGCGCAAAAATGCGGCACAGTTGCGCCATTTGGATGAATTGGCCGATCGTATAAAACAGCTGGAACAAAAAATTGAATTATTAAAAAATGAATAAAGGGAAACTATGAGCATGCAGATGGATATACATGAAATTCTTCAGCACTTGCCGCACCGCTATCCATTCTTGCTGATAGACCGTGTGCTGGATGGAGAGCCAGGCAAAAATATTGTGGCGCTCAAAAATGTAACGATAAATGAGCCATTCTTTACCGGCCACTATCCGCATCACCCGGTGATGCCGGGTGTGCTGATCATCGAGGCGATGGCGCAAGCTGCGGCAATTCTGTCATTCAAAACCATGGGCACCAAACCCAGTGACGACTCGGTTTACTATTTTGTCGGTATCGACGATGCCCGCTTCAAACGCCCTGTCGGCCCCGGAGATCAGGTGATTTTCAAGGTGGAAATTTTGAGTAACAAGCGCGGTATCTGGAAATACGGAGCAATTGCCGAAGTGGATGGCAAGGTGGTTGCCGAGGGCAATTTAATGGCAACATTGAGGGACAAGTAATGCGTCATCCCACAGCCATCATACATCCCGCTGCCAGGCTCGCCGATGATGTGCAGGTTGGCGCGTATTCAATTATTGGCGAGCATGTCGAGATCGGCGCGGGCACGACGATAGGCCCGCATGTGGTCATCGCGGGACACACCCGCATCGGCAAGAACAATCAGATATTCCAGTTTTGCTCGATTGGAGAGGTGCCGCAGGACAAGAAGTATGCGGGTGAACCGACCCGTCTTGAGATTGGCGATAACAACGTCATCCGTGAATGCTGTACTTTCAATATTGGTACCGTTCAGGATGTCGGTGTGACGCGCATGGGGAATAATAATTGGATCATGGCCTATGTGCATGTCGCACATGACTGCCAGATCGGCAGCCACACGATCATGGCGAATGGAGCTACTTTGGGCGGCCATGTTCATATCGGAGATTGGGTGTTTCTGGGTGGGTTATCCGGCGTGCATCAATTTGTACGCATAGGCGCGCACGCGATGACTGGTTTTCAAACACGCTTGTCTCAGGATCTGCCACCTTATGTCACTGCCGCCGACAATCCTGCTGCGGTACACGGTATCAACTCGGAAGGTTTGAAGCGTCGCGGATTTTCCGGCGATTCCATCCTGGCAATCAAACGTGCTTACAAGACGTTATATAAGTCCGGTCTCAATCTGGAAGAGGCCATAGCCGTGATCCAGTCACAAGTGGCGGATCACGATGAGTTGCGGCCACTGGCCGATTTTCTCGCCGCCTCGACACGCGGTATCGTTCGTTAATTATTAATCTATGAGCCAAACTATTAAAACTATCGCCATGGTGGCAGGGGAAGCATCGGGTGATTTGCTTGCCAGTCAACTGATGCTGGCGGTCAAGGAGCTGATACCGAATGTTCGTTTCGTTGGTATCGGTGGTCCAAAGATGCAGGTTGCTGGCATGCAGATTTTATATCCAATGGAAAAACTGTCGGTAATGGGATACGTGGAAGTATTGCGTCATTACCGTGAAATAGCCGGTATTCGGCGCAGCTTGCGTAAATACCTGATTGAAAATCCACCGGATATGTTCATCGGAATAGATGCGCCGGATTTTAATTTTGATCTGGAACTGTCGCTTAAACAGCGCGGTATTCCCACCATACATTATGTGAGCCCTTCGATTTGGGCGTGGCGCGGTGAACGCATACACAAGATAAAACGGGCTGTGTCGCATATGCTGGCGTTGTTTCCGTTTGAAGTATCATTATATGAAAAGGCTGGAGTGCCGGTGACTTACGTGGGCCATCCTCTGGCGGATATCTTGCCGGAAAAGCCGAATCGCGACGCGATGCGCGAGCAAATGCGCATACAGCCTTCGCATGCCAAGGTGTTTGCGATGTTGCCCGGCAGCCGAAAAAGTGAAGTGCGCCAATTGGCCAAGACCTTTATAGACACAGCCAGGCTGATTCTGAAAAAAATTCCGGAAGCACAGTTCCTGGTGCCGCTTGCCAGTCGTGAAACGCGTAATATTTTTGAAGAGGCAATTTGGCATGCGGAGGCGCAAGATTTTCCGATCACGCTGCTTTTCGGTCATGCGCACGATGCGATGATCGCTGCCGACGGTGTGCTGGTTGCATCGGGTACTGCCACGCTCGAGGCAGCTTTGCTGAAACGCCCCATGGTCATCACTTATAAAATGTCGGCCATCTCCTGGTGGCTGGCCAAGCGCAAGCAATACTTGCCCTATGCGGGCTTGCCCAATATATTGGCAGGAAAATTTGTGGTGCCGGAGCTGCTGCAAAGCGATGCCACGCCGGAAAATCTGGCACAGGCACTGCTTAATCTGGTAGCCAACAAGCAGGCAGTCGCCGATTTGGAAGAGCGGTTTACCGATATGCATCAAATGTTAAAGCAGGGTGCTGCGCAAAAAGCCGCTCATGCAGTCATTCGCATTCTGGACGGAAAAGCGTGAGTTCAATTTTTTGGGTATGCGGTGTTGATGAAGCCGGAAGGGGCCCGCTTGCGGGGCCTGTTTATGCAGCCGCTGTGATTCTGGATGACAAACGCACGATTGCAGGTTTGGGAGACTCAAAAAAACTGGGCGAGAATAAACGCAATTTCCTGGCAGGCGAAATCAGATTGCATGCAACAGCCTGGGCAATTGCCACAGCCTCGGCAGAAGAGATCGACCAGATCAACATTCTGCAAGCCAGCCTGCTGGCAATGAAGCGCGCGATCGAGGCCCTGTCATTGCGCCCGCATGAGGTGCTGGTGGATGGCCTGTATTGCCCGGAGACAGGTATTCCCAGTCGTGCTATTGTAAAAGGGGATAGCAGCGTGGCAGCCATTTCTGCCGCTTCCATTCTGGCCAAAACGGCGCGGGACAGCGCCATGCTGCGCTTGCATGAAAGCTATCCGCAATACGGATTTGACGCGCATAAGGGCTATCCGACAGCAGCGCATTTAGCAGCGTTAAAATTGCACGGCGTTTCGCCGGAGCACCGCAAAAGTTTCAGACCCGTCCGCGAATTATTACAGAATTAATTTATCAAGAGGAGAACACATAATGATGTCATTCATGAAACTCATGCATATGCTGGCGGTTGTAGTCTGGGTCGGCGGAATGTTTTTTGCCTATGTGGTACTGCGCCCAAGTGCTGCGGAGATATTGCAGCCGCCCGAGCGCTTGCGCCTGTGGGATAAGGTGTTCAGCCGATTTTTCAACTGGGTGTGGCTGGCCGTGTTTCTGGTTCTGGTAAGCGGCTTTTACATGATCTATCTGATAGGCGGTTTTGTACATCTGCCCATATATATCAATCTCATGTTGTTGTTGGGCCTGGTGATGATGATGATATTCGTTTATGTATTCTTCAAATGCTATGTCCAGTTTAATCGGCTGGTTGCCAAGCAGGAATGGCCTGCAGCCGGCGCCATGCTGGGGACTATCAGAAAGCTGGTGGGATTGAATTTGAGCATTGGTTTGCTGACGGTTGTGGTGGCGCTTATCGGTGTAAGCATGTAGCGGCATTCACCATGCAAATTACTTTATGAAATCTGCATATATTCATCGAGCTAAACGATTGGCTGAATGGGTATCAGCGTCGAGGTATTGTTTTAACCAAAGTTTAACGAGTCTGTAACCTTGTTGTAACGTTAGCTGCGTAATTTAGCTCTATCAAATTACAATGATAAGGTGATAGTTATGCTACAGCAGCAAGAGCAGATTTTACAAAAAGAGAAGCAGCAATTTTCGGTAAGCCTGGCACGCTCTGAAAGTGAAGTGCGCGAGGCACAGAAGCTGCGTTACAAAGTCTTTGCTGAAGAGATGGGGGCGAAACTGCCCGGCAAGGAAGAAGGTATCGACCAGGATAGCTTTGACCGATATTGCGAGCATCTGCTGGTGCGTGATACCGATACCAATGAAGTGGTGGGAACTTACCGTATTCTGTCGCCGGATCAGGCGGCAAAAGCCGGTGGTTACTATTCCGAAGGCGAGTTCGATTTATCCCGTTTGGACAATTTGCGAAACAGCATGGTTGAAGTGGGGCGTTCCTGCGTTCATGCAGACTACAGGGGGGGCGGCGTGATCACCTTGCTTTGGGCTGGTATGGCGCAGTATATGTTGAAAAACAATTATGATTATCTGATTGGCTGCGCCAGCATCAGTATGGCGGATGGGGGTCATAATGCAGCGAATATTTACAGCAAAATAAAATTGGACAGCATGAGCCCGGTTGAATGGCGTGTGACACCGAATTGTGCGCTGCCATTTGCTGCTTTGGGCGATCAGTCCGAAGTCTTCGTGCCGCCTCTGGTCAAAGGTTATTTGCGTCTGGGCGCCTATGTGTGCGGAGATCCAGCCTGGGATCCGGATTTTAATACAGCGGATCTGCTTGTTTTACTGCCAATGTCGCGGCTTAACAAACGTTACGCGAAACACTTTTTGGGTAAATAAAATTTGAATCAAGAGAGTTTTCCGATACGCAGTTATCGCGTCATAGTTCGTGGCTATCGAGCCATGGTGCGCAGCTATCGCATCGCGCGCATGATCTTGCATTTGCTGTATGCGGTGGCGGTCATTTTGATAGTGCTTCCATGGTTGACGGAAAAGGCTCGCACGCGCGTGCAGCGACGCTGGAGTCTCGGGTTGATGGGAATCCTGAATATCAAAATCCGCCTTTTCGGGGTAGCACCGGATTTGTCTGTGCAGAACATGATGCTCGTTGCCAATCATGTGTCATGGCTGGATATTTATGTGTTGAACGCCGTGCGTCCGGTCCGCTTTGTTTCAAAGATAGAGGTGCTGTCATGGCCTCTAGTCGGCTGGCTGGCCAAGAAGACGGGAACACTGTTCATTGACCGTACGAAACGTCATGATACGGCGCGCGTCAATGATGAAGTGTCTGCGGTGCTGACCAAAGGCGGATGCGTGGCGGTATTCCCCGAAGGAACAACCAGCGATGGCAGCCAGTTGAAACCTTTCCATGCATCCTTGCTGCAACCTGCGGTTCACAGTCAAAGCCAGGTATGGCCTGCGGCGATCCGCTACACTTATGCAGACGGCTCGCTTAATGTTGTGCCAGCCTATGTTGATGAGCTGACCTTTGGACAATCTCTGTCGTTGATATTAAACGAGGCAATAATCTATGCCGAACTGGAATTCATGCCGCCAATATCTGCTCAAGGCAAAGTCAGGCGCGAGCTGGCTCGTGAAGCGGAGCTGGCTATTTCCCGCGCATTAAACCTGAGCGGCGGCATCGAACAAGCCGAGCTGGCGGCATGATTTTCAGTTCTATCTCGCAAGTCCTTCAATCCAGTCGATAATTATCTGGAACGTTCCTGTTTTAAAGGCTGGTAAACACGGCAATATTTGATCCTCCCCTCGCTTTCGGGTATTATTCCACATCTGTCAAAGGCGGGATGAACTAACAGTTCGTCCCGCTTCTTTATGTCGTCTATCTGATTATTTATTTTGGGGGAGTATCCTGTGTCACAAACGAACCCTGCCATTCTAGTTTTAGCCGATGGAACAGTGTTTCGTGGTATTTCTATCGGGGCTGATGGCGCAAGTGCTGGCGAGGTGGTATTCAATACCGCGATGTCCGGTTATCAGGAGATTCTTACCGATCCTTCATATTGCAGGCAAATAGTTACCCTTACCTGCCCGCATATCGGGAATGTCGGGGTGAATGCCGAGGACGTTGAGTCGCGCCAGGTGTTTGCGAGCGGCCTGGTAATCAGGGATTTATCGCAAACAGTGAGCAACTGGCGCGGCACGCAGTCATTGTCGGATTATCTGACAGACAACAAGGTAGTCGCAATTGCGGATATTGACACGCGCAAACTGACGCGAATCTTGCGCGAAAAGGGCGCGCAAAACGGTTGCATTGCGAGCGGTGATGACGAGAAGGCGGCACTCGCAGCGGCACGCGATTTTGCCGGTTTGGCCGGCATGGATTTGGCGCAGGTGGTCTCGTGCGAAAAGTCCTATATGTGGTCTCAGCGCGAGTGGGATTTGACGTCAGGATATGCTGACGTGCAACAGACTCGATATCATGTGGTGGCTTACGATTTTGGCGTAAAGCGCAATATTTTGCGCAAGCTGGCAGAGCGGGGTTGCAAGGTCACTGTGGTGCCGGCCAGGACGAGCGCCGATGAGGTGATGGCGCTAAAACCCGATGGGGTTTTTTTGTCAAATGGTCCGGGTGATCCCGAGCCGTGCGATTATGCAATTGCCGCGACGCAGCAATTTTTGCGCGACGGGGTACCCTTGTTCGGTATTTGCCTCGGTCACCAGATTATGGGTTTGGCCATAGGTGCCAGGACGCTGAAGCTGAAGTTTGGACATCGCGGTGCAAACCATCCGGTGCAGGACATGCAGAGCAAGCGCGTGATGATCACCAGCCAGAACCACGGCTTTGCCGTGGACATCAAAACCCTGCCAAAAAACGCCAGGGTGACACATGTGTCGCTGTTTGACGGCACATTGCAAGGTTTCGAACTGACCGACAAACCGGCCTTTTGTTTCCAGGGGCATCCCGAAGCGAGCCCCGGGCCGCATGACGTTGACTATTTGTTTGATCGTTTTGTCGGCTCGATGAACGAAAGGACTGCAACAGTCAGGTGATGAGTAATAAGTGACACCTTTCATCTATTGCCATGTACCTATTACCCAAGTGATTTATGCCAAAACGTACAGATTTAAAATCCATATTAATCATCGGTGCCGGCCCCATTGTTATCGGGCAGGCCTGTGAGTTCGACTATTCCGGTGCACAGGCATGCAAGGCGCTGCGCGAAGAGGGCTATCGCGTCATTCTGGTGAATTCCAATCCGGCCACCATCATGACCGATCCGGATATGGCTGATGCAACCTATATCGAGCCCATACACTGGAATATTGTGGAAAAAATCATTGCCAGGGAAAAGCCTGATGCAATCCTGCCGACAATGGGCGGGCAGACCGCGCTGAATTGCGCGCTGGATCTGGCCAAGCATGGCGTGCTGGAAAAATACAACGTGGAAATGATAGGCGCTTCGCGCGAAGCCATCGATATGGCGGAGGATCGCGAAAAATTCAAGCAGGCGATGACGCGCATAGGTTTGGCATCGGCGCGCTCGGTGATCGCCCACAGCATGGAAGAAGCGCTGCAGGTGCAGCAGGCGCTCGGTTTCCCTACCGTGATACGCCCTTCTTTCACGATGGGTGGCTCGGGCGGCGGTATCGCCTACAATCGTGAAGAGTTTGTCGAGATTTGCGAGCGCGGCCTGGAAGCCAGCCCTACCAAGGAATTGCTGATAGAAGAATCGCTGCTGGGCTGGAAAGAATTCGAGATGGAAGTGGTGCGTGACCACGCCGACAACTGCATCATCATCTGTTCGATTGAAAACCTCGACCCTATGGGAGTGCATACCGGCGATTCGATTACCGTGGCGCCGGCACAGACATTGACGGACAAGGAATACCAGATTTTGCGCGATGCAAGTATCGCAGTGCTGCGCGAGATTGGCGTGGATACCGGCGGTTCCAACGTGCAGTTCGCGATCAATCCCGAAGACGGGCGCATGGTGGTGATTGAGATGAACCCGCGCGTGTCGCGTTCGTCAGCGCTGGCATCCAAGGCGACCGGCTTCCCGATCGCCAAGGTTGCGGCCAAGCTGGCGGTGGGCTTTACGCTGGATGAACTGAAAAATGACATTACCGGTGGAGCGACTCCGGCGTCATTTGAGCCCTCCATCGATTATGTGGTCACCAAGATTCCGCGTTTTGCATTCGAAAAATTTCCCCAGGCCAATGATCGCCTGACTACCCAGATGAAGTCAGTGGGCGAAGTAATGGCAATGGGGCGCACCTTTCAGGAGTCTTTTCAGAAAGCGCTGCGCGGACTCGAAGTGGGGGTGGATGGACTTGATCCTAAATACACCGACCGTGAGGCCGTTGTTGCCGAATTGGGTGCGCCCGGCCCGGAGCGTATCTGGGCCGTGGGAGATGCCTTCCGCATGGGCATGAGCGTAGACGATGTGTTTGCGATCAGTAAAATAGATCCGTGGTTTCTGGTGCAGATTGAAGATTTGATCAAGCGCGAAGCTGCCTTGGTTGGTCGCGGACTGGATACGTTGACAGCAGATGAGTTGCTGGCTTTAAAACGGCGTGGTTTTTCCGACAGGCGCCTGGGCAAATTGCTGGATTGCGCCGCGACCTCGCTGCGCGCATTGCGCCATGCGATGAAAATACGTCCGGTATATAAGCGCGTGGATACCTGCGCCGCAGAGTTTGCCACCAACACCGCTTATATGTACTCCACCTATGAGGAGGAGTGCGAGTCGCAGCCTTCCGCCAGGGAAAAAATCATGGTGCTGGGTGGCGGCCCCAACCGTATCGGCCAGGGTATCGAGTTCGATTATTGCTGTGTACACGCCGCGCTGGCTATGCGCGAGGACGGTTACGAAACCATCATGGTCAACTGCAATCCGGAGACGGTTTCCACGGATTACGACAGTTCGGATCGCCTTTATTTCGAGCCGCTGACGCTGGAAGATGTACTGGAAGTGGTAGCCGTAGAAAAACCGTTCGGTGTAATCGTGCAGTATGGCGGGCAGACGCCGCTAAAGCTTGCGCGGGGACTGGAAAAGAACGGCGTGCCGATTATCGGCACAACTCCGGACATGATCGACTGCGCGGAAGACCGCTCGCGCTTCCAGCAGATGTTGCAGCAACTGGGACTGAAGCAGCCGCCTAACCGCACCGTCAGCACGCCTGAGCAGGCGATACAGGCGGTGCAGGAGATCGGGTATCCGCTGGTGATGCGCCCGAGTAACGTTCTTGGCGGTCGTGCGATGGAAATCGTGCACAGCCAGGCAGACCTCGAACGCTATATGCGCGAGGCGGTTGAAAGCGCCAAGATTTACCCCGAGCGCATGCCGATTTTGCTTGATCGCTTTCTGAATGACGCGATTGAGGTGGACGTCGATGCAGTGTCCGATGGTCAGGAAGTCCTGATTGGTGGCATTATGGAGCACATCGAAGAAGCTGGCGTACACTCGGGTGATTCCGCCTGTTCCTTGCCACCATTCAGTCTGTCGCCCAAGATGCAGGACGAGTTGCGGCGCCAGACAGTGGCAATGGCCAAGGCGCTGAATGTGGTCGGTTTGATGAACGTGCAATTCGCGATACAGGGCGAGACGGTGTTCGTGCTGGAAGTCAACCCGCGCGCTTCCCGCACCGTGCCTTTTGTGTCAAAAGCAACCGGTATTCCCTTGGCCAAGGTGGCAGCGCGCTGCATGGTTGGGCAGACCCTGGCACAGCAGGGGATGACAAAAGAGGTAGTACCGCCGTTTTATTCGGTGAAAGAAGCGGTGTTCCCCTTCATTAAATTTCCAGGCGTGGATGTCATTCTGGGTCCGGAGATGAAATCTACCGGAGAAGTGATGGGCGTAGGCGATACCTTCGCCGAGGCATTCGTCAAGTCGCAACTCGCTGCGGGGGTAAAACTGCCCAAATCCGGCAAGGTTTTCATCAGCGTGCGCGGCGATGATCAGCAGGCTGCGGTAGAAGTGGCCAAGAACCTGCATGGACTGGGCTTCAGCATTCTCGCCACGCGTGGCACTGCTGCGGCAATCAGCGCTGCGGGGATAGAAGTAAAGGTGGTGAACAAGGTGACAGAAGGTCGTCCGCATATAGTGGACATGATCAAAAACGGCTCTATTTGCCTGATTATCAACACGGTTGACAGCAAGCGCAGCGCGATTCAGGATTCATATTCCATTCGCCATGCCGCTTTGCAGGGACGTGTGACTTATTACACTACCATGGCTGGAGCACGCGCCGCTTGCGTGGGAATGCAGCATCTCAGCGAGTTAAATATTTACGATTTGCAGACCTTGCACAAACGTCTGACTGATCAAGCAATTAAAGGAAGTGCAAAATGAGCAAAACCCCCTTGACCTTGGTAGGCGCTGAACTGTTGCGCAGCGAACTGCACCGCCTGAAAACAGTTGATCGGCCATGGGTGATTAATGCCATTGCGGAAGCACGCGCACAAGGTGATTTATCCGAAAATGCCGAGTATGAGGCTGCCAAAGAACGCCAGGGTTTTATAGAAGGGCGCATTATTGATCTGGAAAGCAAGCTTGGCAGTGCGCAGATTATCGATCCCAAAACCATGAGTGCCGATGGCCGCTGCGTGTTCGGCGCGACCGTAGCACTCGAAGACGTGAGTACCGGCGATGTGATGACGTATCAGATTGTCGGTGAGGATGAGGCCGATATCAAGCAGGGCAAGATTTCCATCGGCTCTCCGATAGCACGCGCGCTGATTGGCAAGTACAGCGGCGATGTTGCCGAAGTGCAGGCGCCGGGTGGAATACGCGAGTACGAAATAGTAAACGTTCTGTATATCTGAAAATCCGGTTTTTCAGTCCCGGTTTTGCGCAGTGCCTTGCTGGAGTTTCGCGCAACAAGCCGCGCATTGCCCGGAATAATCCGGTGACGTGGTGCGGGGAAAGTTCCGGATTTTTTGTTTTAGTGAACGATATTCAGTTTTTGTTGCCTAATTGTTTTTTAGTCAGAGGTTTGCCTTTTTTGCGTTTTGGTAATGATTTCAGAGGGATTTCCTGCGCTTGATAAACCACCAGAATCTTGCCGATGTGCTGCACCGGGCCTGCGTTCAGTTGCGTACAGATTTCCTGCAACATGGCTGATCGGGCTTCGCGGTCATCGCTCATCACGCGAATCTTGATCAGTTCATGGCTTTTCAGGGAGCGGGAGATTTCGTCCAGTACGCTGGGAGTCAAACCGGCATTGCCTATCGTGACGGTTGGGTTCAGGGAATGCGCGCGGGCCTTAAGCTCGCGTCGTTGTGCAACAGACAGTATTAACATAATGAACTCCAGATATAGCACGACATTCTAAACGATGAAGCCTTCTAAAACCAGTAAACAGTGGATGCGTGAACACATTAACGATCCTTATGTACAGCAGGCGCAAAAAGATGGCTATCGTTCGCGTGCCGCATACAAGCTGCTGGAGATAGACGAACGCGATCATCTTATCAAGCCCGGTATGGTCGTAGTCGACCTTGGCGCCACGCCGGGCGGCTGGTCACAGGTGGTGGCCAATAAAATCGGGGACAAGGGTAAGGTCATAGCGCTCGACATATTGCCATTGAACCCTTTGCCGCGTGTAGAGTTTATTCAGGGAGATTTTCGTGAAGACAGTGTTCTGGCGCAGTTGCAGGAAAGGTTGGGCGGCAAGCAGATCGAGCTTGTAATTTCCGATATGGCACCCAATATAAGCGGCATTGACTTGTCAGATCAGGCGCGTTCGATACATCTGGCCGAGTTGGCTCTGGAGTTTGCAGTAATGCATCTTAAGCCCGACGGCGTGTTTTTAGTGAAGGTGTTTCAAGGTGCGGGATTTGAGGATTATGTGAAGACTATGCGCATGCATTTTGCACGTGTAGTCAGCCGTAAACCCAAAGCTTCACGCGATCGGAGCAGCGAAGTCTATATGTTGGGGATAGATAAGCTTCGCGGTTCATTTTAACGTGAACTTGAGTAATCGGTTCGCACAGTGTTTAATACATTATTGTTATACGGCTCAATAGAGGGGCATTCATGAATAATTTGTTTAAAAGTGTAGGAATTTGGCTGGTCGTGGCGCTGGTGCTGATGACGGTGTTTAACCAATTCAGCCAGAGGCAGCAGCAGAACGCGCAAGTGCCATTGGATTATTCACAGTTCCTTGATGAGGTCAAGCAGGGCCAGATAGCCAAGGTAACCATCGAAGGTCGCTCGCTGAAAGCGGTGACTGTTGACGGTAAACGCGTCAGTACCTATGCGCCCAGTGACATCTGGATGGTGTCCGATCTGCTTAAGAATGGCGTAAAGATTGAAGCCAAGCCGGAGGAAGAGCAGTCTTTCTGGATGAGCATATTCGTGTCGTGGTTTCCGATGTTGTTGCTGATAGGCGTGTGGATATTCTTTATGCGCCAGATGCAGGGTGGCGGCAAAAGCGGCGGCCCCTTTTCATTCGGCAAGAGCAAGGCGCGCCTGATGGACGATACCAAGGAACGCGTGACCTTTGCCGATGTGGCAGGCTGCGACGAAGCCAAGGAAGAAGTTTCCGAACTGGTCGATTTTTTGCGCGATCCGACAAAGTTTCAGACTCTGGGCGGACGTATTCCCCGTGGCGTGCTGATGGTGGGCAGTCCGGGAACCGGTAAGACCCTGCTGGCCAAGGCCATTGCGGGTGAGGCCAAGGTGCCATTCTTCTCGATCTCCGGTTCTGACTTTGTCGAAATGTTTGTCGGTGTGGGTGCTGCGCGTGTGCGCGATATGTTCGAACAGGCGAAAAAACATGCGCCGTGCATTATCTTTATCGATGAAATCGATGCGGTTGGCCGCCAGCGCGGAGCAGGTATGGGCGGCGGCAACGACGAGCGCGAGCAGACACTGAATGCGCTGCTGGTGGAAATGGATGGATTCGAAGGTACCAGCGGCGTGATCGTGATTGCTGCGACCAACCGTCCCGACGTACTGGATTCCGCATTGCTGCGCCCCGGACGTTTTGACCGCCAGGTGGTTGTTCCCTTGCCGGATATTCGCGGCCGTGAACAAATTCTGATGGTGCATATGCGCAAGGTGCCCATGGCGTCCGATGTAAAGGCGGATATTCTGGCGCGCGGCACGCCCGGCATGTCGGGTGCCGACCTGGCCAACCTGGTGAACGAGGCAGCGTTGTTTGCAGCGCGCCGCAACAAGCGTTTTGTCGATATGGAAGATTTCGAAGCCGCCAAAGACAAGATCATGATGGGTGCCGAACGCCGCTCCATGATCATGCCGGAAGAGGAGCGTCGCAATACGGCTTATCATGAATCCGGCCATGCAGTCGTGGCCAAGCTGTTGCCGAAGACGGATCCTGTGCATAAAGTGACCATCATTCCGCGCGGACGGGCATTGGGCCTGACCTTGCAGTTGCCGATGGAAGACCGTTACAGCATGGACAAGAATCGTATTCTTGATACCATAGCAGTGCTGTTTGGCGGACGTATCGCAGAAGAAATTTTCATGCATCAGATGACTACCGGCGCTTCCAACGATTTTGAACGTGCCACTGGCATGGCTCGCAGCATGGTGACGCAATGGGGTATGTCGGATGCGTTGGGGCCTATGGTTTACGGCGAGAACGATGGCGAAGTGTTTTTGGGTCGCTCGGTGACTACGCATAAAAACGTGTCTGAGTCGACGATGCAGAAGGTCGATGAGGAAATACGCCGCATCATCGATCAGCAGTATGCGCTCGCGCGCGGCTTGATCGAGGCGAATAAAGACAAAGTTGAAATAATGACCAAGGCTTTGCTGGAATGGGAAACGCTGGATGCCGAGCAGATTAATGACATTATGGCGGGCAAGCCGCCGCGCGAACCCAAGCAGGCGGTGCCAGTGGCACAGCCGCCGCAGCCACCGCAGGATGCAACACCAACTGCACCGGCCACACCGGCTCAGGCAACCTGAAGTCGTGCAACCAGGCAGGTGATGCGTTCAAAAGTTTAGTTTTTCGTCGCGCATCCCTGTATCTGCCTTAGTCTCATGCTCCGCTGCGGTTCCTTTAGTCTGGACATGTCCCGTCCCCTGGTGATGGGCATCGTCAATGTCACGCCTGATTCTTTCTCCGATGGTGGCCGTCATTTATTGCGCGATGCGGCCATTGCACATGCGCAACAACTCGTTGCGGAAGGGGCTGACATCCTCGATATCGGCGGAGAATCCACCCGGCCCGGTGCGCAGACGGTAGGCTTGCAGGAAGAGCTGGACCGCGTGCTGCCGGTGATCGAGGGGCTGCGCGGTGTGGGCGTGCCGCTGTCTGTCGATACCTGCAAGGCCGGGGTAATGCGCTTCGCATTGGCGGCAGGAATTCATATGGTCAATGACATCAACGCGTTGCAACAACCGGAAGCCCTGGAGCTGATCGCGGCCGGCGATGCCGCAGTGTGCCTGATGCACAAGCAAGGCCAGCCGCAAACCATGCAACTTGAGCCGCATTACGGGAATGTACTGCAAGAGGTAATGGATTTTTTGCACGGCCGCATCGTTGCCGTCGAGGCTGCGGGGATAGCGCACGACCGCATCGTGGTGGATCCGGGTTTTGGTTTTGGCAAAACTCTGGAGCATAATCTGATTTTGCTGCGAAATCTGGCCAGATTTTCAGAATTGGGCGTGCCGTTGTTGGCGGGGTTGTCGCGCAAATCGATGCTGGGCATGATTACCGGGCAGCAGGTGGACAATCGCCTGCCTGCAAGCCTGGCGGCCGCATTGATAGCAGTGCAGCGCGGAGCGCGGATATTGCGCGTGCATGATGTGCAAGCCACCTGCGATATGCTTAAAGTCTGGAGTGCGGTAAATGTATAGCTTGTGTCTGTCCGTGCTGAACAAATCTTTTAGGGTGAATGGAGTATTGCGGTGAGCAGAAAATATTTTGGTACCGATGGCGTGCGCGGCAGGGTGGGTGAGTTTCCCATAACGCCAGAATTTGTGATGCATCTGGGTTATGCGGCGGGCAAGGTGCTGGCTACCTCGGACTGGCAACTGGCCGAAGGCGAGCGTCCGACGGTGCTGATCGGCAAAGACACGCGTATTTCCGGCTATCTGCTTGAGTCTGCATTGCAAGCGGGGCTGATTGCAGCAGGCGTGGATGTGTACCTGGCGGGGCCGATACCGACCCCCGCCGTGGCCTATCTCACGCGCGCACTGCGTTTGCAGGCCGGTGTTGTAATCTCGGCTTCGCACAATCCGTTTGAAGATAACGGCATCAAATTTTTCTCTGCCAGCGGCAGCAAACTAGCCGATGAAACCGAGCGTGCAATCGAGGCAGGGATGGATGCGCCGATTGTCACCATGTCGTCTGCCGGGCTGGGCAAGGCGAAACGTCTTGACGATGCAGCGGGACGATATATCGAATTTTGCAAGAGCAGCTTCCCTTACGAGCTGGATTTGCGCGGGCTGAAACTGGTAGTGGATTGCGCTCACGGTGCGGCCTATCATATTGCCGGCCATGTTTTTCACGAGCTGGGCGCGGATGTTGTGGAAATCGGCGTGCAGCCGGACGGCAAGAATATCAACGATGGCTATGGTGCGACTGCGCCAGGCAATTTGCAGCAGGCGGTCCTGCAGCACCGTGCCGACTTGGGTATCGCGCTGGATGGCGATGCTGACCGCCTCGTGATGGTGGATGCGGACGGGCGTTTATATGATGGCGACCAGCTGCTTTACATCGTCGCGCAGCACCGCCAAAAGCTGGGTGTTATGAAGGGCGGTGTTGTCGGTACATTGATGACTAACCTGGCTTTCGAACATGCCATGCAGCGCATGGGAATTCCATTTGCACGCGCCAAAGTGGGCGATCGCTATGTGTTGGAGTTAATGCAACAAAACGGCTGGCAATTGGGTGGCGAGAACTCGGGTCATATCATATGTCTGGATCGCCATAGTACCGGCGATGGCATTATTTCTGCGCTGCAAGTGCTGCATGCACTTCGTGCCGGCAAGCAGACGCTGGCCGAGGCAGCCTCGGATATGTTGATGTACCCGCAGGTATTGATTAATGTGCGTATTGCGAAAGGTCAGGATTACACTGCCCATACAGAAGTGCAAGCCGCTGTAATATCGGCAAATTCTGATTTGGCGGGAAAGGGGCGCGTGTTGCTGCGGCCTTCGGGCACTGAGCCGCTGTTACGCGTCATGGTGGAAGGTGAGGACGGCGAGAAAGTGCGCTATTGGGCCGAAACTATCGCTCAAGCGGTGCGCGCGCTGGTGTAATTTACAGCTTGATTGCGGATAGTCTCCCCTCACTGGATAAAAGTACGGTACGTAATTTAAAATGGAAAAATCTTATGCTCGGTAAGCTGGCTGCCCTCGCTGCACGGATTTATCGCAAGAACAGCGTTGCAATAAATAAAAATAGTCAATGTAATCAAGATGTTATATATGTTGCCAACCAGGGCAGCAATAACATCTCGCAGTATATTATTTCGGCGCATGGCAGACTCTTGTCTTTGGCGACGGCCACAGTTGCGGCCGGGACTACGCCTGTTTGCATCGCAGTAAGCCCCTCGGGCAAGTATGCCTATGTCGCAAATCAGGGGAGTAATAGTATTTCGCAATACAGGATAGCTGCCGATGGAAACCTTGAACCCATCGCAGAGCCTGTAGCCGCAGGAACCTCACCGGTAGAAATCGCCATTGACCCGGCAGGCAGGTATGCGTATGCGGTTAATAACAGCAGCAATGACTTGTCGCAGTATCGTATCGGCGAGAATGGCATGCTCATTGCCATGTCGCCTGCGGCTGTCGAGACCGGAAGGATTCCTGTCGCAGTTGCGGTAGATCCATCCGCGAGATATGTTTATGTGGTGAATAACAGCAGCCATGATATTTCCCAGTTCACTATAGCGGAACATGGCGGTTTGCTGCCCATGACTCCCCCGACTGTTGCGGCAGGGGAGGCACCGCGTTCCATCACCATTGATCCTGCAGGAAAATATGCGTATGTGGTCAGCAGGACGAAGGGCAATATTTCACAGTATGCGATTGCCCCGGATGGCAGCCTTGCGCTGCTTCCGGTGGTGGTTGCAGCCGGTAAAAATCCCATCTTCATCAGCATCTCCCCCTCAGGCAAATATGCCTATGTGGCAAACCAGAACAGCAATAATATTTCACAGTTCAGCCTGGCAGATGACGGCAGCCTTATACCCATGCATCCCGCCATGGTTGCATCCGCAGTGACCCCGGTCTGTATTGAACTCGCACGCTCTGGGAAATATGCTTATGTAACAAATATCAGCAGCAATGACGTATCGCAGTATGCGGTTGGCAGCGACGGACAACTCAGCGCCATTCCGGTCAATGCTTGGGGCGATGCAACCATTGCGGCAGAGGTGTCTCCACGCTGCGTAAAATCCGCAAGCATCAAGAGCGGCGCAGCGTGAACACCAGTCCGCTTTCTTTAATAGAAAAATCAGAGAGATGGCGCGAATAATTTGCGGGCATAGTGTAATATCCTAACTCTGGAAACAAATAATCCGGTGTGTGCGAGTTATCTTGACGGGGTATTGATGTGGGCGAGCAATTGACATTTCCAGCAGTATCCGGCAACGCGGATGTCACTCAAGAAGACAAGCTGCGTAGCAGCCTGTTGATTTTTGCCTGTGCGTTTATGAATTTCGCGGTAATGTTCTGGTTGGCAATTTACTGGCTAATGGGCCAGAATTACTCCAGCAATGTGCCCTTGACTTACCAGGCAGTATCACTCAGTTCCCTGGTGTATTATCTGAAGAGCAGGAATTTTGAGGCTTTTCGTTTTATCCAGCTAAGTCTGTTTTTGTTCGCCCCCTTTGTGATGCAGTGGAGCGTCGGCAGTTCAGTTACTGCCAGCGGCGTAACCTTGTGGGCGTTGCTGGCTCCGATAGGTGCGGTGGTAGTGTCGGGATGGCGTGAGTCGATACCCTGGTTCGTGGCATATATCATATTGACGGCATTGTCAGGTTTCTTTGATTATTTTCTGGGGGTTGGTAACACGGGTGGCCTGGCAATGAAGACTATAGGCGTGTTTTTTGCGCTGAACTTCGTGGCAATGTCTTCAATCCTGTACTTTTTGGTGCGTTATTTCGTGCTGGAAACCGAGAAAATAAAGGATAGGCTGGATCAGCAGCATGCCTTGCTGAGAGAAGAGCAGAAAAAATCAGAACATCTGCTGCTGAACGTTTTGCCTGACAGTATTGCGCAAAGACTGAAGGATAACCAGGCATTGATTGCGGATGGGCATTCCGATGTAACGGTGATGTTTGCCGATATTACGAACTTTACGCAATTGACGGAACAGATGGCGCCGAAACAAATGGTGGTGCTGCTCAACAAGATTTTTTCCTGGTTTGATTCAATGACAGACAAATATGGCCTGGAAAAAATCAAGACTATCGGTGATGCCTATATGGTGGTTGGAGGCCTCACGCGAACTCGCGGCGACTATGTAAAAAACATTGCCGATATGGCGCTGGAAATGCGCGAGTTTATTTCGCTGCATCCCGATTTGGCGCGGCATAATCTGGGAATACATATGGGTATTGCCACCGGCCCTGCGGTGGCCGGCGTCATTGGCAGCAAGCGCTTTATTTATGATGTGTGGGGGGATACGGTCAATATAGCCAGCAGGCTGTCGGATGATGGCAAGAAGGGCGAGATTTTGACTGATAAGACAACTTACAACCGCCTGCGTCAGCAATATACTTTCGATCCGCCCAATATCGTGAATATCAAGGGGAAGGGCGAGACTGCCGTGTATCGCTTGAAAGGCGCGGTGAAGGATCACGCATCGCCTTAAGCGTCATCACGGGTCTGCTGATCCGTTGCCAGCAGAAATTCCCAAAGTCTCAATGCCGGTTCAATGTTGATTTCCTTTTTATCGATGCGGCAGGGCGCGTTACTGTTCAGCCTCATTTTGTGCTGCAAGCGGCGCAGGTTGCGGTAAAGGTCCTGTACCAGCTGGCTGAGCTGTTTATCGATCAGTTCCAATTTTGCCGCCTGTTTCAGAAGCGCAAGATTCCCGCTATTGGCAGTCAGCTCCGGATATTTGGCGGCATATGCAAGTACCAGAAATTGCACCATAAATTCAATATCAACCATACCGCCCCGGTCATGTTTGATATCGAATAAATCGCTGTCATTAGGATGTCCATCGCGCATTTTCTGGCGCATTGCGACCACTTCCCCGCGCAGTTCCTGAATGTCCCGCGGCTGGCATAACACGGCCTTGCGTATTTTTTCAAACTGCTCGCCGACATGCTCATTTCCGGCGCTGAAGCGGGCGCGTGTCAGCGCTTGGTGCTCCCACACCCAGGCGTGTTTCTGCTGGTATTCGGCAAAAGCGCCGATGCTGCTGACGAGCAGGCCGCTGGCACCGTTTGGGCGCAGGCGCAGGTCGGTTTCGTACAGTCTTCCTGCAGCAGTATAGCTGCCAAGGACGCTGTTGATACGTTGTGCCAGCCTGGCGTAGATTTCCCCAGCCTCGGGATGCGGATCGTCATACAGGAAAATCAGGTCAAGATCGGAGGCATAGCCAAGTTCACGTCCGCCCAGCTTGCCGTACGCGATAATGGCGAACTGATGCTGTGCCTGGTGTTTTTTGCGCAGGTCGCGCCAGCATAGCTGCAATACATGATTCAGGATCAAACTAGCCAGGTCGCTCAAATGGTCGCTCAATATTTCCAGCGGCAACAGTTCCTGTATATCCATGGCCAGCAGACGGAAGGTCTGGGTGTGCTGGAAATGGCGCAGCACGTCCATGGCACTCTCGAAGTCGTCTGCACAATCCTGCAATTGCATTTGCAGCGAAATATTCAGCGCTGGCCAATCCGGTGCGCGGTATATTTCGCGTGCATCCAGCAATTCATCGAGCAGGAACGGGTGTAGAACGAGATAATCGGACGCCCATTCGCTGGCGCTGGCAATGCTGACCAAACGCGGGAGTACCTGGGGATACTCGGCCATGAAAGCCAGATAGGAGGCGCGGCGGCTGATATTCTCCAGCAGCTTGAGTACGCGCGGCAGCGTCTGGTCAGGGTTGCTGTGTGCGGCGCACAATTTGATGAACTGCGGGACCAGCTTATCCATGCGCTGCCGGCTGAGATCAGGCAACTGCCGATAGCGACCGCCGTCGCGGATTTGCACCAGGTGTTCTGCCAGGGTGGAGGTATCGGTATAACCGAGTGTTGCCAGGGCAACGCGCAACTCGTCCGCCTGCAAGCCTTCATGCCATAACGAATTGTCTGTTGCCTCCCCCTCTGTTGCAGGCTCTTCATGGGCGCTGAAAATCTGCTCGAAGTGCTTGCTGACAATTTCACGATGCCGGTTAAATACTTCCAGCATGTCCGTATAACCGGAGTGCCCGGGGTAACCGGGAAATCCCATGGCGTCGGCAATGATTGTGCGGTCCTCTTCTTTTTCGGGCAACTCCTGGGTTTGCTGGTCATCCAGATACTGCAGGCGGTGTTCCAGATTGCGCAGAAAGACATAGGCCGCATTCAATTCGGCCACCGAAGCCGGAGTCAATTGTCCATTTTCAGCCAGCTGTTGCAGCACACGCTGGGTTGGGCGCAAGCGCAGTCGCGCATCACGCCCGCCACGTATCAGCTGGAAAACCTGGGCAATGAACTCGACTTCGCGGATTCCGCCGGGGCCCAGCTTGACATTGTTGAGGCGGTCGCGTCGCAGCACTTCCTGGCGTATTTGCGCGTGCAATTTGCGCATGGATTCAAACGCGCCGAAATCGAGATATTTGCGGAAGACAAAAGGTTGGGCGAGCTTTTTCAGCTCGGCCGTAGCCGGGCAACTTGCGGGTGAAATGACGCGTGCCTTGATCCATGCGTAACGCTCCCATTCACGTCCTTGCGCAACCAGGTACTCCTCCAGTGCAGCGAAGCTTGTTACCAGTGCGCCGCTGTCTCCATAGGGGCGCAAGCGCATATCCACGCGAAAAACATAGCCGTCGGCGGTGATATCATTTAGCAGGGAGATTATTTTGCGTCCCAGGCGGTTAAAGAATTCGCTATTGCCTATGCTGCGTGTGCCATTTGTCTCGCCGTCTTCCGGATACACAAAAATCAAGTCTATATCAGAAGATACGTTCAACTCGGCTCCGCCCAGCTTGCCCATGCCTATCACCAGCAACTCCTGCAGTTTGCCACTGTCGGCGCCCGTGGGTTGTCCATACTGTTGTTGCAGTGACTGCATGGCACTCGTCTGGGCGCGTTGCAAAGCCAACTCTGCCAGTGCAGTCATGCTGGACATGACTTCATCAAGGTCGGCTAACCCGCCCAGGTCGCGGGTCAAGATCTTGAGCATAACGCGCTTGCGTAGCTTACGCAGGGCACTGGACAGTTCTATTTCGTTGGCGGCTGGCATTGAATCGAGCCAAATGCGCATTTCCTCCGCGCTGCAGCGCTGCGTGTAATTGTTCCTTAACCATGGCAATAGTCCTGCTTCGGCATTTAGCAATCGCTGAATATAACGACTGCAATGGCAGGTATGTTGTACCAATCCTTCAAAATCGGCGTGGGAAAGCGGTGTTGAGGTATTCATGGCGTTGGCTTCGGGTTAAAATAGCACTAATTTCCCGCTTGATTATAAAACTCAAATGCTTCACCTATTTAACTTATTTATGTGGCTTTACATCTTAAGCCGTCAAATTGACAGCCGCCAGGTATGCTGAAAATTTTTTTGCGCATTGCCGGTCACACGCTCACATTTCTCCGCCGCTTCTTTCTGTTGTTTGTATTGCTGCTGGGATTTGCTGTCGCAGGGTTGATTCTGACGTTGCGCTACTCGGTTTTGCCTGACATTGAACGGTTTCACGACGATATTACGCATTCGGTCGGGAAGGCTATCGGTCTGACAGTAGAGATAGGCAAGATTGAAGCCGACTGGCATGGAATAGGCCCGCATTTACGCTTGTCGGACATACGCATTCTGGACAAGCAGGCGCGAACCACCCTGGAGTTGCAGCATGTTGATGCCGTAGTATCGTGGATGTCACTACTGACAGGCGAACTGCGCCTGGCCAGCCTGGAAATAGATCAGCCTGATTTGATGATTAAACGGGATACTCAGGGTGTACTGCAAATTTCCGGGGTGCAACTTGGGGGAGGTGCGGCAGCAGATAATAATTTTTCCAATATGCTGCTGAATCAGTCTCGAATAGTGGTGCGCGGCGCACATATTTCATGGCTGGATGAGCAACATGCAAAGCCGCTTCTTGTCTTTAATCAAGTTTACCTGACCATCGAAAATGGCTGGAAGCACCACCGCTTTGCAATGCGCGCGGTACCTCCTTCCGAATTGTCAACGCAACTGGATGTTCGTGGTGATTTTTACGGGAAAAATTTTGATGATATGTCAAGCTGGAGCGGTGAACTGTTTACGCAGCTTGACTACGCTGACCTGGCAGCATGGAAAACCTGGCTTCCCTTGCCGGATGCGCTGAAGGAGGGTAAGGGCGCATTGCGTGGCTGGCTCGGAGTGGAAGACGGCAAAATCAAGCAGATAACCGCAGACCTCGCGCTGGTAAATGTACAAACCAGGCTGGCAGATGAACTGCCTCCGCTTGATATACGCGTTCTTACCGGCCGCCTTGGTTGGCGTGAGGTAGCGCAGGGGTTTGAAATTTCAACGCGTAGATTTTCGTTAAAGCTGTTTAATGATTTTGTGCTGAAGCCGACGGATGTTTTTGTCAGGTTAAGCAATGTGCAAACTGCAGACTCATCTTCCGGCGAAGTGCGGGCCAATTTACTTGAACTTGGGGGGTTGGGGAAATTATTGGAATATTTGCCTGTTGCACAGAAGTACAAAAATCAGTTCGCCGAGTTTTCGCCGCAAGGACAAGTGGCAAATTTGCAAGCCAAATGGCAGGTTGATGCTGACAAGAAGTTGCATTATAAAATATCAGGACAGTTTTCTGAGTTGTCGCTTCAGCGTGTCGGGAAGCTGCCCGGATTTTCAGGTTTGAGCGGCGAGATGGATGGCAGTGAGAGCAGCGGTACTTTGATCATAAATTCGCATAATTTAAAGCTCGATGCACCGCAATTTCTACCCGAACCTCTGGTACTGGATACGGTTTCGGGACAGTCGGGCTGGCAGTCGAATGCAGGTGAGCTGGAAGTGAAGCTGCGTAATGTAGTTGTAACAAATGCTGATCTTGCAGGCACTGCATATGGCAGTTATCAAACGATGATCAACAGCCCCGGCAAACTGGATTTGAATGTTCATTTGTCAAGAGTTTCGGTGGCTCATGCCGGCAGGTATATTCCGCTGATTGCGCTGGGCACAGAGGCGCGGGCATGGTTAAACAAGGCATTGCTAAAAGGGGAATCCAACGACTTTAATCTCCGCCTTAAAGGGGATATAAACGATTTTCCGTTTGCGGATAACAAGAAGGGGATTTTTAAAATTCATGCGCGAGCAAATGATGTGGCATTGCAATACCTGCCGGAATGGCCGGGTATTGACCATGCAAATGCTGATCTGCTGATTCAGGGCAAGGAACTTGCAGTTACTGTAACATCGGCTGTGACTGCTGGAACGGGGCTTAAGAATGTCAGGGTATTGATACCTGATATATTGAGCAAGAACCTGATGCTTGATATTTCCGGCGAAGCAGAGGCTGACAATGCGCATGCGCTGGCGTACATACATGCAAGCCCGGTGCGCGGATATCTTGGTGGTTTTACCGACAATATTGCGGCTCGCGGAAATGGCAAGCTTAACCTGAAACTCGATATTCCATTGAGTGGAAGCCAGTCACTCAAAGTGGCGGGTATTTATCACTTTACGGACAGCGAAGTCGAGTTTTACAAGAATTTGCCGGTTTTGCGGAAAGTAAACGGTGATTTGTCGTTTACCGAGTCGGGGGTAAGCGCGCAAAATATTGTCACCCGTATACTTGGGGGGCCGGCGAAGCTGGTGGTTACAAGCGGAGAGGGCGGCGCAATCAACATCAAGCTGGGTGGACGAGCCGATTTGGCAGCCTTGCGCGTGATCAATCCCAATCGCTTGCTGGATAAATTGAGCGGCGATCCCGCCTGGAATCTTGATATCGCGGTAAAGGACGGGCAAAGCAAGGTGTTGTTGACTTCCACCCTGCAGGGTTTGCAATCGGATTTGCCTGCGCCTCTGGCCAAGCAAGCTGATGAATCCCTGCCGTTGCGTTTTGAAATGAATGACTTGAACGGACACAAGAAATCGTTGACGGTGCAATATGGTGCGATGCTCAATGCGCAAATATTGGCGCAAAAGGACGAGGATGAGGTTTGGAATATTAAGCGCGGTATAATAAATTTTGGCAATGTTGTCCACAAAGCTGACAGGGCTGGTTTATGGGTGATAGGCACGCTGCCTTCAGTCTCATTGGAAGGTTGGGGCGACTTGTCAGGCGCGGTTGAGGGGGACGGCGAGGATAGGGCGCCGATTACTCTGGCCGGAGCAGATGTGCTGATACAGAAATTGACTGGCTATGGCAATATTGTGAACGATTTGCATATTAAGGCGAGTAGCCATAATGACTTCCTGACGGCGCAACTTGCCGCCAAGGAGATAAACGGCGATTTGAGCTGGCAATCTGGTGGTTCGCAACCCGGGGACAATGGACGCCTGGTGGCGCGACTCAGAAATCTTGATCTTGGTTCTGATGACAGCGATGATGACAAGAAAAAACAGTCCGCGATTGATTCGAAGGAAACGACGGCAGCCAATGCTGATCTGCCGGTGATAGACCTGATAGTTGAAAAACTGAGTTACAAAAGAAGGCAGTTGGGCAAGCTGGAGTTGCTGGCGCAGCAACATGGACAGGATTATCAACTCGATCACTTGCGTCTGGCCAACCCGGATGGTGTGTTGACTGCGGACGGTAAATGGGTGAGGTCGTCAAATTCAACGCAGACGCAAGTTAATATGAAGCTTGATATCAGCGATGCGGGCAATATCCTTGCACGTGCCGGATATCCCGATAGCGTGAAGGATGGCAATGGTAAACTGGAAGGCACTTTCAGTTGGCCAGGAGCACCGCAGATGTTCAGCTATGCCAATCTGAATGGCAAACTCAGTCTGGATACCAGCAAAGGTCAGTTCCTTCAAGTAGATCCGGGTATCGGCAAGCTACTGAGCATCTTGAGCCTGCAGGCATTACCCAAACACATTACACTGGACTTCGATGATGTATTCAGCAAGGGCTTTCAGTTCGACACTCTCAACGGAACGGCGGACATTAAGCGGGGTGTGATGAATACCGATAATCTTAAAATGGAGGGTTCGTCTGCCAAAGTAAGCATGAAAGGGGAGATCAGCCTGGTTAATGAAACGCAAAACCTGCAGGTACGTATAGTGCCTGCTGTGGGCAATAGCGTAGCGCTTATTACTGCTCTAATTGCATCCAATCCGTTAATAATGGGACCCGCTGTATTCATCGGCAATAAGGTATTGAATGACCCACTCGGCCAACTGGTGTCATTTGAATACAATATCACCGGTGGCTGGGTTGACCCGATAGTGCAAAAAGTAAGTAAGTAGGGTTGCAGGAAAATTTATCAACTGAAAAATTTAGAGAATACATCATGGCAGACATCAATTCCACACAACGCCGCATCGCCGCACAGGTAAATGCTTTCAAGGTTGCCGCATTGCAAATGGCATCGGGTCCCAATGTCGCAGGTAATTTGAGTGAAGCGCGCCGCCTGATTGAAAACGCTGTGACACAAGGTGCGCGGCTCGTGGTACTGCCTGAATTCTTTTCCATAATGGGCATGAAAGAGAGTGACATGGTAGCTGCGCGTGAGCAGCCAGGCACCGGTCCCATGCAACAATTCCTCAAGGAAACGGCGCGTAAGCATCACATCTGGATAGTGGGCGGTTCGATACCAGTAGTGGCGGATGCGCCCAACAAGATTCGCAACACTTGTCTGGTATATGACGAACATGGTGAGCAGGTTGCGCGATATGACAAGATTCATTTGTTCAACCTCGATCTCGGCAACGAACACTACCATGAAGGGAATACCATAGAGGCTGGCAGTCAAGTGGTGGTGGTGGATAGCCCCTTCGGTCGTATCGGTTTGGCGGTTTGCTACGATTTGCGTTTTCCCGAGTTGTTCCGCGCGATGAAGAATGTGGACATTATCGTGCTGCCGTCAGCCTTTACCGCGACAACCGGCAAGATGCACTGGGAAACCCTGGTGCGTGCACGCGCCATTGAAAACCTGACCTATGTCATCGCGGCGGCGCAGGGCGGATATCATGTCAATGGCCGTGAAACCCATGGGCATAGCATGATAGTGGATCCATGGGGGCGTATCCTGGATGAGTTGCCGCGCGGCTCCGGGGTGGTGTTGGCTGAAATAAATCCATCATATCAGGCCAGCCTGCGTGCAAGCCTGCCAGCACTGACTCATCGCACTCTTGTTTGACCAGGTTCCGGGTTTATCTGCCCGGTCGCTTTCTGTCTCAACCGGGCGGAAAGAGTGCGCTCTCCATCATTTAATTTACTAATTTTCACGGGCCATATGATGCAAAAAGATTCTATATTCGCCATTGCGCAACAGTCGCTGCTAGCGCCGTTTGCACTGGATGAACGCCACCTGGAGCAGGTGTTCGGGAAAATGCTGGCGCACCAGGTTGATTATGCAGATTTGTATTTTCAGTATGGCCGCGCCGAGAGCTGGTCTCTGGAAGAAGGTATAGTCAAATCCGGCAGCTTTAACATAGATCAGGGTGTGGGCGTGCGAGCGGTGAGCGGCGAAAAAACTGCTTTCGCTTACTCTGACGACATCAGCCTTGCCGCGCTGGAAAGTGCCGCATTGGCCACGCGTGCCATTGCACGCCAGGGCGGCACGCAAAGTGTGCCGATATTGGGCAACAAACCTGCGCAACGCAAAGAGAGCGGCCTGATAATCCGCGACAAAGCCTTGCAGTTGTACTTGCCGCATGACCCCATAGCCAGTATTGGAGCGCCTGAAAAAGTTGCGTTGCTGGAACGTCTGGAACGCTACGCACGTGCGCTTGACCCCCGTGTCACCCAGGTTATGGCAAGCCTGGCAGGCGAATACGATATAGTTATGGTGGCGCGCAGCGACGGACTGATGAATGCCGATATCCGGCCGCTGGTGCGCCTGTCGCTGCAGGTGATTGTGGAAAGCAATGGCAAGCGCGAACAGGGCTCGGCGGGCGGCGGCGGGCGTTTTGATTACGCTTATTTCAGTGACGAAGTGATGCAGAAATATGCCGCTGAAGCCGTGCATCAGGCTGTGATCAATCTTGATGCGCGACCGGCTCCCGCAGGCAATATGACCGTGATACTGGGCTCGGGCTGGCCGGGTATCTTGCTGCACGAGGCAGTCGGCCATGGCCTGGAAGGTGATTTCAATCGCAAGGGAAGTTCAACTTTTTCCGGACGTGTCGGAGAGCAGGTTGCGTCCAGGGGGGTGACGGTGGTGGACGATGGCACCCTGGCCGACCGTCGCGGCTCGCTGCAAATGGATGATGAAGGCAATCCCACGCAACGCACCGTGCTGATCGAAGACGGCGTCCTCAAAGGCTATCTGCAGGATACGATGAATGCGCGCCTGATGGGCGTGCCTGTCACCGGCAATGCACGCCGCGAGTCATACGCGCACTTGCCGATACCGCGCATGACCAACACCATGATGCTGAACGGTGCGCATGATCCGCAGGAAATCATCGCCTCGGTCAAGCATGGCCTGTACGCGGCGAATTTCGGCGGCGGCCAGGTTGATATTACCAACGGGAAGTTCGTCTTTTCCACCACCGAAGCCTACATGATAGAAGACGGCAGGATCACCTACCCGGTGAAAGGCGCCACTTTGATAGGCAACGGTCCGGAAGCAATGACGCGCGTCAGCATGATAGGCAACGATACGGCACTGGATCCCGGTGTCGGAACCTGCGGCAAGGAAGGGCAACATGTACCGGTAGGGGTAGGACAACCTACTGTGCGAATCGACGGGCTGACGGTCGGGGGGACGGCCTGAAAATCCAGGCTGGAGATCGAGTTCCCATCGGGTATAATTCGCCCCCTATGTTGATTTTACGCGCACTCAAATCCCCGGATCACCAGCCTGTTGCACTCACCATCGGTAATTTTGATGGTGTGCATCTGGGCCACAAGGCCATGTTGTCGCGCCTGCGGGATGCGGCAAAATCTCGCGGCCTGCCCAGTGCCGTGGTTATCTTTGAACCCCATCCGCGCGAATTTTTTACGCCTGAGCAGGCGCCCACACGGCTGACAAGTTTGCGCGAAAAACTGGAATTGCTGGCGGAGCTGGGCGTGGACCGGGTGCATATCTGCCGCTTCAACAAGCAGTTTGCACAGATGAGCGCAAGCAGTTTCATTGATGCGCTGTACCAGAACCTGAAGGTTAAATATGTTTTGATAGGCGATGACTTCAGGTTCGGCAGCGGCCGCCGCGGCGACTTTGCGATGATGGAAAAAGTTGCCAGCCGCCAGGGTTTTACGGTCGAAGCCATGCATAGCGTGTTGTTCGACGGGGTGCGGGTATCAAGTACGGCAGTCAGGACGGCTCTTGCATCGGGCAATATGCGCGCGGCAACCCGGTATTTGGGGCGCCCATACAGTATCAGCGGCAGGGTCGTGCACGGCGACAAATTAGGCCGCGAGATCGGCTTTCCCACGGCCAATGTGCAGATGAAACACAATCGCCCTCCGTTGTCAGGAATTTTTGTGGTACGCGTAACCGGCGATCATATCCCTCCGCTGCATGGCGCGGCGAGCCTGGGGGTGCGTCCCACCGTCCACGCAAACGGCCGTGCCGTACTGGAAATTCACTTGCTGGATTTTGCCGGGGAAATTTACGGGCAGCATCTGCACGTGGAATTTTTGCACAAGTTGCGTAACGAGGAAAAATACCCGGATTTGAAAAGTTTGACGCAGCAAATTGCGCTCGATGTGGAAAATACTAGGAAATGGTTTAGAGAACATGGATTACAAGAACACCCTCAATCTGCCTGACACCCCGTTTCCGATGCGTGGCGATATGGCCAAGCGTGAGCCGCAAATGCTGGCGCAGTGGCAGACGCAGCAACGCTACCGGCAGATACGTGCTGCCAGCAAGGGGCGACCTAAATTCATTCTGCATGATGGTCCACCCTATGCCAACGGTGACATCCATCTCGGCCACGCGGTGAATAAGGTGCTCAAGGATATGATCGTCAAGAGCAAAACATTGGCGGGTTTTGATGCGCCCTATGTGCCGGGGTGGGATTGCCACGGCTTGCCGATCGAGCTGCAGGTGGAGAAGAAACACGGCAAGAATATACCTCCCGCGCAGTTCCGCGAGCTGTGCCGCGAATACGCGACGGCACAAATTGAAAAACAAAAAAAGGACTTTATCCGCCTCGGCATACTGGGGGATTGGGATCATCCTTACTTGACGATGGATTTCAAGACAGAAGCAGAGATCATACGCGCGCTGGGGAAAATCAATGATAGAGGCTACCTTTATCAGGGCAAGAAACCGGTGAACTGGTGCCTGGATTGCCAGTCTGCGTTGGCTGAGGCCGAGGTGGAGCATGAGGATAAAACCTCGCCAGCGATCGACGTGGGATTTGAAGTTCAAGACCTTGCGGCATTGGGCAAAGCTTTTGGCGTCAAGCTGCCCGCCACTGCAAAAGTATATGCGGTGATCTGGACGACGACACCGTGGACGCTGCCCGCCAACCAGGCGGTGAGTGTGCATCCCGAGTTTGACTATCAGCTGGTCAAAACCGAAAAGGGCTATTTGTTGCTGGGGGCAGAGCTTGCCACCGCCTGCCTGACGCGCTACGCCTTGAGTGGCGAAGCCGTCGCCAGTTGCAAAGGCCGTGCCCTGGAATTAATCCGGCTCAAACATCCATTCAGTGATCGCCTGGTGCCGATCATCTGTGGTGAGCATGTGACAACAGAAGCGGGTACCGGGCTGGTGCATACTGCACCCGCGCATGGTCTGGACGATTATTTTATTGGACAAAAATACAAACTTTCGAATGACAGTCCGGTAGCGGACGATGGCAAATTCATCGCCAGCACGCCGCTGGTTGGCGGCTTGTTTGTATGGAAAGCCAATGACGTGGTGATCGATGCAATCAAAACCAGTGGTCACCTTCTGCACATTGAGAAAATTCAGCACAGCTATCCGCACTGCTGGAGGCATAAGACTCCGATCATCTTTCGCTCTACGCCGCAATGGTTCATTGGCATGGAGCAAAATTCACAGGGCAAGCCAGCTTTGCGCGAGGTGGCCAACAAAGCGGTTGCCGATACTGAATTTTTCCCCTCCTGGGGCAGAGCCCGGCTTGAGGCGATGATTAAGAACCGTCCCGACTGGTGTGTATCGCGCCAGCGTAACTGGGGTGTGCCGATGCCGTTCTTCGTGCACAGGGAAACCATGCAGTTGCATCCGCGCACGCCGGAATTGCTGGAGCAGGTTGCGATGCGCGTCGAACAACAGGGTATCGAAGCATGGTTTAGTTTGGACGCAGCCGAATTGCTGGGTGCAGAGGCTGCACATTATCGCAAGATCAGCGACACCCTGGACGTGTGGTTTGATTCGGGCACTACCCATGCATCAGTGTTGCGCCAGCGTGAGGAATTAACTTTTCCCGCTGATCTTTATCTGGAAGGCTCGGACCAGCATCGCGGCTGGTTTCAGAGCTCCCTGCTGACTGCCTGTGCAATGGATGGGCAGGCCCCCTACCGGCAATTGCTCACGCATGGTTTCACGGTTGACGAGAAGGGCCACAAGATGTCAAAGTCGAGCGGCAACGGTATCGAGCCGCAAGACATCTGCAACCGGCTGGGTGCAGATTTGTTGCGGCTGTGGATCGCCTCGACCGACTACACCGGTGAAATATCGTTGTCGGAAGAGATCCTCAAACGCGTGACCGACAGCTACCGCCGCATCCGCAACACGCTGCGTTTTTTATTGGCAAATATCGCCGACTTTGATATCGCGCAGCAAGCGTTGCCGCTGGAGCAATGGCTGGAGATAGACCGCTATGCTTTACTGCTGGTGAACAATCTGCAGACTGGAATCCAGTATGATTATTCGCGTTATGAGTTCCACTCTGTCGTGCAAAAATTGCAGGCATTCTGCTCTGAAGATCTGGGCGGTTTCTATCTCGATATCCTGAAAGACCGTCTCTATACGACCGCCCCGAATTCGCAAGCCCGGCGTTCGGCGCAGAACGCGCTGTATCACATCACGCACAGCCTGACGCGGCTGATGGCTCCGATCATGAGCTTTACCGCAGAAGAAGTGTGGAGCTTGCTGGGACAGCCGCAGAGCAGCGTGTTTGAAACAGTATGGTACGTGTTGCCGCAGCTGCCTGCTGCGGATGCAACATTGGCGCAGGACTGGTCAATTATTTGCGCATGGCGCGCAAAGGTAAACAAACGGCTGGAAGAGGCGCGCGCAGCCGGCCAGATCGGCTCGGCGCTGGCTGCCGAGGTGGATATTTATGCGGCAAATGCGGATTACGACGTGCTCGCGCGCTTGGGCGATGATCTGCGCTTCGCAATGATCACCTCGCGCGCCGGTGTGCAGCGTGTGAAGACGGAAGCCGAACAGCGCATTGAAGTGCAGGTAAGCACCCATGCCAAGTGCGAGCGCTGCTGGCATTACCGCTCCGATATAGGCGCCAATGCACAGCACCCCACCCTGTGTGCGCGGTGCGTGAGCAATCTGGCAGGAAAGGATGAAGGCCGGCGTTATGCTTAAATCCCTTCTCGCTTTTGTCCTCCCGGGTTCAGCTTCAGCCTATGAAAAGAAGAAATTAATCGGCTGGCTGGGTGTGGCCGCTGTGGTTATCGTGCTGGATCAGGGCAGCAAGCTGTGGATCAGCAGCCATTTCATCAATGGCGAGGCCCTGCGCATCACCGGGTTCTTCAATCTGGTGCTGGCGCATAACACCGGCGCAGCCTTTAGTTTTTTGAACGATGCCGGCGGCTGGCAGCGCTGGATGTTTACCGTTATCGCCCTCGTGGCGGCAGTGTGGATCGTGCGTTTATTGCGCCAGCATGTGCTGCAGACATTGTTTTGTCTCGCCCTTGCACTGGTGTTGGGCGGTGCCCTGGGCAACCTGATCGACCGTATCAGCTATGGGTATGTTATTGATTTTCTTGACTTTTACTGGGGATGGCATCACTTTCCCGCGTTCAATGTGGCAGATTCGGCAATCTCGGTAGGCGCCGCACTGTTGCTGCTGGATAGTTTCAGGAAAAATAAATAGCCTTAGGGCATACCTTCCCTCGCCCGCAAGCGGGAGAGGGCCAGGGTGAGGGGCGTTGAGCAGAAACAGAATTTGCTGAATCGCATTGACCCTCATTCCAGCCGTCTCGCCTGCGGCGGAACAGGGCAAGAATACACTTTTGATTTAAAAATGGGATCTGGGGTAACAAATGGAAATCATCCTTGCCAATCCGCGCGGCTTCTGTGCCGGTGTTGACCGCGCCATCGAGATGGTCGAGCGCGCGCTGACTCTGCACGGCTCCCCCATCTATGTGCGTCACGAAGTGGTGCACAATAAATTTGTGGTGGAAAATCTGCGCAATAAAGGCGCAGTATTTATAGAAGATCTGGCCGATGTGCCTTCCGGCAGTATCCTGATTTTCAGCGCGCATGGCGTTTCGCAAGCGGTACGGCAAGAAGCCGCAACGCGTGGTTTCACGCTGTTTGACGCGACCTGCCCGCTGGTGACAAAGGTGCATAACGAAGTGGCTCGTCAGCGCGAGAAGGGTAAAGAAATTATCATGATAGGTCATGCCGGCCACCCGGAAGTGGAAGGAACCATGGGGCAGAGCGTCGGCAGCATGCATCTGGTGGAATCCCCGGCAGACGTTCAGCTATTGCAGGTGAAAGACGAAAATAACCTCGCCTTTGTCACCCAGACCACATTGTCCATCGACGATACCAGTACCATCATCGCCGCGCTCATCGCGCGCTTCCCGTCAATTGTCGCGCCGAAGAAGGCCGACATCTGCTATGCCACACAAAATCGCCAGGACGCAGTCAAGCAACTGGCCAAACAATGCGATGTCGTGATCGTGGTCGGCTCACCCAGCAGCTCCAACTCCAACCGCCTGCGAGAAGTGGCGCGCAACATGAACGTGCCAGCCTATCTGGTGGACAATGCAACTGAACTCAATCCGGAATGGTTGCAAGGTAAACAGCATGTTGGTTTGAGTGCAGGTGCCTCTGCTCCGGAGGTGCTGGTGCAGGAGGTAGTCGCACGATTAAAGGAATTGGGTGCAAACAGTGCACGTGACCTGGATGGCATCGCTGAGAATGTGGTGTTTTCGTTACCTAAAACACTGCAAACTGGTGTATGAAACGGACTATTATTGCTCTATAGCAACCAAAAACAGAAGCGGCCTATTGGCCGCTTCTGTTTAATACTCTTTAATTAATTATTGCAATTCGTGCCATATCACCCGTTTTTTCTGGAACCCGGGTGGAGGTGGTGGAGGTGGTGGTGGTGCCGCACCACCTCCACCGTCTGCAGTTACGACACCGAGGGAAAGTCCGTTTGCGGTGTAAACATAGTCTATGCCGACGATAGGTGAGTCAAATTTCGTTGAAGCTATGCCTGATGCAGTGCCGGTTTGGAAGTTGAAATAGTTGAGCCAGCCGTAGCCGCCGGGAGTACAGACAGTATTTGAAGGTACTATAGTGGGAACGATCAGGGTGCCTTGCAACAGTTTGCTGTCGATGTTTACGCGTTCCCCGCTATCAGGAAAGTCGATATACCAGCCAAGGACGGAGGAGAAATCCACCGGATTGTTGGTTGAGATCACGCGGGTGGCAGTGCCGTCCGGATTGTTGATTAACGTTTGGCTCACCATTGAGGCACGCGGATTGACCAGCGTAGCGGTTGCATCATCATCCTTGATTGCATATTGCGTCTGTATCTGCGTAGTCGTAAGGTCTCCCGTTTCCAGATACTTTCCGGTTCCAATGAATATAATGCGTTTGTTGGAGATGAGTCCCAGCAACGGAGTGGTGGTAATGGGCTGTGCGACACCAGAAGGATCAAGTAACTGAGTGAATTTCATAACACCGCCAGTTCCAATAGTCGCGGCAGCGGCGCTGTTGATGTCGAAGCGCCAGATATTCCCGAGCAAGTCGCCGCCATAGACATATCCCGCCCTATTGCCACCGGGTTCCATATTCCACGCCGCAATTCTGGACAGGCCGCTGGGTGTGGTGGTGCTGCCCGCGCCGGTGCCAATTTTGCTGATAATTGCGCCCGTGTAGGCATTGAGCACATAGAGGTAACCTTGACCGCTGCCGGGGCTGGTATTGTTATAACCGGAAGTGACCATCACCACCCATGTACCGTCTGTTTTTGTGGTGATTACGGCCTGACCGAAGCTATAGCCAAGATCATCGTCCTGGATCTTGCCGATGCCAGAGGTCGTGGTGAGTTCCCATAGCAATACCGGTGAATTGGGATCTGTAATATCCAGAGCATAATAACCGCGCCCGCCACCGTTCAGCCCACCCACCATGATGGTCTTCCACACGGCAGTGGCAGGATCGGAGCAATTGGATATGCATACATCCGATGTCATTCCGGTGCCATTGACGAAATTGATATGCGAGGCTGCGTAGTTCGTATCCGCGAGCTTCCACATATTGGGTATCACCATGCTCGGCACGTATGCCCAGCGCTCTATGCCGGTGTCGGCGGCGAAGGAGTGCATCATGCCGTCGTTGGTGCCCATGTAAACTGAAGCTGACCGACCGCTTAACGCAGCGGCAAAAGCGCTGTAGCCAGGATAGGGGTAGGTGAATACGGGAGCGCCCACGAATTGGGGCTGGGATTCCAGCGCATCCCCCAACACGGCTTCTCTGTAACGATAGAGCTGGTTTGCGGCCAGGTTGGTAGAGCGATTATCGTAACCATATTGTCCGCGCAGATAATTGACCAGGTTGGCGCCTTGTGCAGCAGTCTGTTGTGCAGCGGTTAGTGTAGACCACTGGCTCAGCGTACTGATATGCGCAGCGTCAAAGTACGTTGGATTGGCGGCTGCATAGGTGGCATCAAAGTTGGTGAGAGCGGTGCCCGTACTATTGGCGGTAACGATTGTGCGCGTATCGCTCACGTCAGCAACTTTGGCAGCCATCGTACCGGTGCAGGCAGTCGCAATTGGTACCAGGCAATCCGTTCCAACCAGCGTGCCCCCCGTGCAGATGACAGAATTGGGCGTGACGCAATTATAAATAGTCGTTGCTCCGCTAGTATCAGCAACCACCGTGCCGGGTGAAGCACAAGTTCCCGCTACAACGTTTTCGGCGCACCAGGTGGCATTCTGGCTGATAACACCGGTATCTACGTTGATGCCGCGCGCTTCCAGATTGCCCTTCCATGCAACCGTGGTATAGCTGGCGAAGTAAGCAGAGTTGTTGCCGGCAACCGGATTCAGGGTACTGGTCGCGGCAGCGGAAGCCGCACCTTTGCGGGTACTTACACCTGCCAGTGCGTTTGACAGACCTCTGGACAGTGTTGTCGGATTGGTGGCGCTGAAATATGCACCATGCCCGTCTACCGCCGCATGCCACAGGTCATCGATGTTTGCGATCAAGCCATCGCTGCCTGACATGCCAGGCAGGGGCCAGTTGCAGACTGTGCCGTTGGCTTGCCATGAACAGATCGGCGGTGATGCGGTGGAATCGGCGGTACTGCCCAGCTTGACCGCGACGTAATCGCCGCTGGTATCGTTCAGGTAGCTGGGAGAGTAACTCATCCAGCCGCTGGCACCCAAGCCTAGCGTGAAGGTTGTCATATGCTGCTGGGTATTATTATCATTACCGCCAATAAACACATTATTCGTGCAAAGATTATTGGATGCCGATGTACCGCAGTTGCCGAGCACCGAGGTGCGCAAATCGGTCTGATAGTAATACATCGCAACGTCCGCCAGACTGTCGCTGGAACCGCCGACGCTACCCGGAGTCGTTACCGGAGTTCCGAATATTACCCGGACGCTAGGGTTCGGGCTTGGAGTAGACACAGAGCTTGCGCAGGTCGATGTGCTTGAGGTAAACGGCGCCACATATACCGAAGAGCCGTTGTTGCTCCATGCGGTACAAACTTCGGCTCCGGCTACTCCTCCAACCGTGGTTACAGCGCAACTTTCAATCTGCGGTTGATCCTTGAGTCTTTTTTTTCCGCTTGAACAACCTGTTGAACTTGTTGAGTATTTTTCATGCGTATAAGTTGTCGTTACGGTTGTTCCTGCCTGTGCCCCGTCATACATCGGGCGACCAGCCGTGCCGTCCTGGTTGCCCAGCGAGTTGCTGGTACCGCTCAAATTGACGTCATCGCCCGAGTTCCAATAGCCGTCGGTAGACATAATGGCGAAGTTCTGCTGGCAGGAATACTGCACAGGGTCGGTTACCGCGAGTTTGCCCGCAAAATAACGCCCGGCGTTCGATAAAGCCGTGCGCAAAGGCGTACTACCGCTCACTGTGGTGCCGTAAAGCGCTGTATACCAATTGCTACGTTGAGTCGATGCAAATGTATCCAGGAGTACGGTAGGCGAGGTTGACGAACTGAGTGTCATAAAGCCGACCCGGTAATTGTTGCCGAGACTGCTAAATGCCTGCCCGGTAGCGGTTTTCATCATCATCATACGGGTGCGGTAAAAGCTGTACCAGTTGGCGAAGTTGGTCAGTTTGGCGGCATCGGCAATCGGGTATATTGTCCGGGAAAGCGTCATGTTTCCGCTCTGGGTGATGATCAGGGATGAGGCTGTTGCAGCCAGTCCGCTAATCGTAACCGTGCCGCTTGATGCGGTAGCGCTTACACCACCTAGTGTGATTTTAGCAGCAAGATCGGCGGCTAATACAGATGGGGTGATGCTGGAGATCGATGGTGCTGACAGTAATTCAACCCCGTTCAGTTTGACGCTACTGACTGAAGTGCTGGTGCAAGAAGAGCAGTTTGCCGCAATGGTGGCGGTTGTGGCGGTTGCAGCGTTTGACAATACGATCTTGGTAAATACATCCTTGCCGGGCGATGCATTCTGGGCGCTATGGCATTCACCGAAAAAGGCATTGGTGGTGCTGTTGTAGTTCTTCTGCAGAGCAGTTGTTTGTGCACCGGAATAATTGTAGTAATAAGCGGTGCTCCCGGTTGAGTCGGCATTCAGGCTTTGCGAGGCGATGTAACTTGTCTGCAGATTAACTGTGCCTGCACCGGTGCTGTATCCATTGGTCCAGGCTCCGGTAAAAGTGGCATTGGCGTAGCTCGCGCCGGTCGCATCAACTGGCGGCAGGTAGTTGATGGCAGGGTCGTAATAGACCTGGTTGCATTGATTGCTGCGCAGTCCGTAGTAGCCATAACTAAACGTTACCGCGCTACCGCCGTCTGAGGCATCGTCGGGCATATGATCCCAATCCATGCTTCCGGAATTGTCCAGTACGAGCAATAAGTTAGGCTGGACCGTAGTGGTAGTGGATGTCGTCAGCGGGGAGGTTGCCAGCGCGATCGATGCGGCCAGCGATGGCAATGGCAAGGCGAGGCTGGCGACCAGTGCAAAAGCAAGCATCTGGTAACGGGTGGTAGATTGTTTCGCAAGATAGTTTTTCATGATGTCCTCCTAATAGACAAATGCCTGCACGTAGCTGATGGAGTTTCTTGGGCCTATGGTTCTGATAGTAATGCGTATTTGTGGCGTTTGACCTGTCAAAGGGCAGTTTCCCACCCCGGGCGGACAGAAGTCTTGTGGTATGGGCGTACTTTGATTATTGCCGTTCAAGACTGGGGCACTATATGCGCAGTCAGCAGTGGTAATTGGCTGGTTTTGGTAGCGGCACATGCGCTGGATGATGTAGCGGATGCTGTTGCCACTGCTGTCAGGGTCGGGTAAAACAAGGACGCTGTCGGCAGTGGTCCATTGGAATCCAGTGCCACTGCTATCGGTAAGACTCCTGGTGGGATCGAGATAGGAAAAGTAGCCTTGTGGTGGATTGTCGGTATTGAAGGAGTTTAGTGGATTTGTTAAGAAAATATTCTGAACGATATTATTATTATTTTGTATTGCTAACCAGCTGGCAGCAGCTTCAATCCCTGCATCGGACGAAGTAGTAGCTGATTGCTTGAAAGCCAGGTTGGCAGCGATCATGGAGCTGGTATCCACCGAGCGTATCAGTGCGACCGCAGCGAGTGACATGACGACCAGGGCGACCAGCGCAAAAAACAGTACTACTCCGCGCTGTTTAATCATACGCGCCCGTTTGAAGCGAAGTTTGGATAGTGATTTCATAGCATCCCCTTAGACCAGATAACGTTGCGCAACGGAATTATGGTTTCATATACCCGGTAATGATATTTTTGCCAGTTAGCATCGGCGCTCAGGTCTATCGTCGGCGCTGGCGAAGAGGCAGTGCCTGTCCAGGCGCATGGCCCGTTAGGTAACGCGGCACTGCACCCCGCTGTTACATTGGTTGTTTCCATTTGTGAGTTGCGGGTTACCACCACAAAGCGTATGGCTTTGATCCGGTTACGGTCGGCGACGGTAAGTGCGGTATCCGCCCATGTACCGGTGGCATCCACCCATAGAGACACCTGGTTCGTAGAGGCTGTCGCAGTGATCCCATATTGCGCCTGGAGGTTGACTATGTTTTCTACGACCGGAATAAAGCCATTAATGACTGAAGGATTGCTGTATGGCGTGGACACTCTTTTTTCCAGATTGCCATTGTTAATACGGTAGGTGACTTCATTCCAGGAGCCCAAACAGGCAAGATAGGAGTTAGGCGCAACCCCGGTGGTGTTGGTCAAGGATACTGATGCCAGAACGGGTGGAGTGGCTACAGCGCTGCCTGGATCCACGGCGATAGCATTCGATATGTTACAGGTGTTTGCCAGTACATCGGTAATCAGCGTTGTATCATTCGGGCTGCAGCCAAAACTTGTGGCTAGGGGTGCACTCTGCCCAATGGCATTATTTTTTATCAAGTTGGGAACGGCTCCTGCCAGTGTGCTTCCGTAGCGTATGGTAATTATGTCGCTGTTGCCCCCGCCGTCGGTAATAATGACTGGAGATATAATCTTGTAGGAGCTTGCGTCGGCAACGCCGTTAATATTCAGGGTGGAGCAATGGAGCGGTGAGTTGGTAGCAGGCGTTAGCGGGTAGCCTGCGAATTGTAACTCGCGTTCGATGTTAAATATGGCGATACCGCCATTTGTTTGCGCATCGGACGTTCCTGTCGTGGTGCGTTTTTGTGCTTCATTGGAGGATATAACCTGCACAATGACCAGTGTTGCGAGCAATCCGATGACCATCCCGACCATGATTTCCACCAGGCTGAATCCGGCTTGATTGTGAGATGGGTGGCTGTTATTCGGTTCCATGATTCTAGGCTCCATCGATGCGTGCAGTGGTGATTAAAGTATGCTGATCCTCTCCCGGCGCCTGCCATGTGATCGTAAAGATATATTGGCTCTGACATGCGAAAGGTTGGGTGATGGATAAGGTACCGTTTGGCAATTCGGGAATGGGCGCTGGTGCAGAAGCAGCTGTGAGGTAAGGGGTGGCAAAACACGGATTGGTCGTAGTAGGAAGGTTGTTCGGGTCAGACCACATCTGACCTATCGATTGCTGCGCGATATTGCTGGCGTCAGCACGGTATTTTGACTCGGAGGTATTCTTGACCATTGCAGCCTGCAAGCCGACTATGCCTAGCACCCCAAAGGAGAAAATCAGTATCGCGATCAGCGCTTCTATCAGCACGACGCCTTGTTGTGCAGATTTAAGGGAAGAGTTTTTTTGTTTGCGCATGATTTTTTCTCCTAGGGGCATGCAATTGTGCAGGCGCGCGGATTGGCATTCAGGGGTTGATTGCAGTCGCACATCCTGACACTGCCACCCACGCTAATCTCCACCTGAAATTTCCGGTTGCTTCCATTTGCAAGAAATTCAATTTGTGTGAGGTTTGCCGCGTTGGGAACCACGCTCCCGAAACCGTTGAAAGCTATGCTTGTTGCACCCGCAGGCAAGGCTGCGATGGTAACCTTTGAGGAGCCTTCATTGCTGGACCTTGAGTCAATATTAGGCGCGACGCCGGAAGCCGGTTGTGTGATATCGATACTCCAGGAAGAGTTTATCCCCGCAGGATCTGTTAGAGTAAACGCAACATTGGTATTGTGCCCCACCGCTTCTGACCGCGTCCGTTGAAGTCCATTCTGAACGGATTCTGCAGCAGTACGTACCTGCGTACTCAACATCCATGACTGGAAACTGGGTATAGCCGCACTTACCAGGATAGCCAGGATAGCAATACCGACGATTAACTCGATCAGCGTAAAGCCCCTATGACCGGATTTTGATAAGGCGTTCAACACGTCCCCCCTTTATGGGTGATCCAGCACGTCAAGCTATTACCCCAGCGCGTATTCGAAGTCTTTATGTTGGATTGATTAATGGTGTAACTAAAATCAGCCAGATTGCCTGTGCCAGTTGCTGTAATCAGGTAGGCGCTTGCGGAAAGACCACTACATGCATAGGTGAAATTTGCAGTTGCGGCAATGCATGGATTTGCTACATTTGCATAGGTGTGGACCGGGAAGCTATCGGAGAAAGATCGTTCCATCATGATCCGTCCATTGGATAGCGCTGACGTTGCTTCTATCAACTTTCCGCGTATGACATAGTCGGAGTAGTTGGGTAAAGCGATAGCGGCCAGTATCCCGATAATAGCCATAGTAACCATCAGTTCAACTAATGTGAAACCCTTTTGCACTTTCATGGTGTGTTCCTTATGTTCGAGCAGATTGAAGCATTGGTAGTAGTAATTTGCCACTTTAAACCGACTGGAGGTGCATACTTGCGGACAGGCGGTGTCTTGATTATCTTTTCAGCGACACCGCTTTGTGAGTAAGTTTTGTGCTCCTGTGTTCTCCCAGTGAGCGAACCTTAAGGCATAATGAATAAGCCGTACCAGTGCTAACCGATGAAAGGTTGCAAGATTGGAATAAGCGGTGACAAGCAGGGATAATCGGATACATTTGAAAGTGTAGTAAATAACTTGACGATTCAAGGTTTAGGCGGAATAACTTTTTGAATTCCGATTTCTCAATAATAGGCGCCGGGGTGGCAGGTCTGGCGGCTGCTCAGTTTCTGTTGCTGCAAGGCGCTACTGTTACTATTGTGGAACGCGCTGCGGCAGGTCGGGAGTCGTCCTGGGCGGGTGGAGGCATTCTGGCGCCTTTGTGTCCGTGGGATTATGCGGATGAAGTCACGCGGCTGACCAGTCTGGGTGCTGTAATGTATTCGCCATGGGCAGCAAGCTTGCATGCTGAAACGGGGGTAGACCCTGAATATGAGGTGAGCGGTATGCAAATATTGCCGCCGTATGATCGTTCACTTGCGCGACTATGGTGCGACGAGCATCAGTTCAGGCTGGAAGAAGGGAGCGACTCCTTGTTGTTGCCTGATGTGGCGCAGGTGCGTAATCCGCGCCTGGTTCAGGCATTGCGCAAACATGTAGAAATGCTCGGTGGGCGCATTGTGGAACACTGTGGGGTGCAGGGGATTTCTGTCGAAGGAGATCGGGTGAAGTCACTCTCGACTTCTTGCGGCGAGTTCAGTGCGGATCGCTATATCGTCTGTGCCGGAGCGTGGAGCAAGCAGGTACTGGGGCAGCACGCCTTGCAACTGGACATCAAGCCGATACGCGGGCAAATGTTGCTGTTCAAATTTGACTCACCGCCGCTGCGTCATATCGTGTTGCAGGATGGTATGTACCTTATTCCACGGCGTGACGGGCATTTACTGGTGGGCAGCACGCTGGAAGATGTGGGTTTCGATAAAAGTACCACGCCTGAAGCGCGAAATTCATTGTGGCAGCGTGCGCAATCGCTGTTGCCGGCATTGCGCGATATGCCGCCGCTGCAGCACTGGTCTGGCTTGCGACCCGCCTCGCCACGCAATATTCCGACTATCGGTCGTCATCCTCAACTGCAAAACCTGTATATAAATAGTGGTCATTTTCGTTACGGCGTTACGATGGCGCCCGCCAGCGCCGCGATTTTGCTGAATGAATTGAATTGTGTGGTACAGCCGTTTGATGTCAGCCCATACGCTGCTGGCTGGGGCGTAGCGGAGGGTGAGGGGAAGTAGCAGCTACCGCCCATCTTGACGACGGATTTTCGGCTGATAATTAAACTTGGTCCAGATACCGATTTAATTCTGTAGGGGTCTCAATAGAGGCATCTGCCTGCCAGGATTTGAGGTCTGCTTCAGGGTCTATATATCCAAACAGCGCGATCAGTGACTTCATCCCGGCAGCGCGACCGGCGTCAATATCGCGTTTGTCATCTCCCAGATACAGACAGTTTTGTGGTGAAACGCCAGTGACTTTTGCTGCGTATAGCAGCGGTTCCGGATGCGGTTTCGCACGGGCGCAGGTATCGCCGCTCACCAGGCAGGCAGCGCGTTTGGAATAGCCTAAGGCCTGCATCAGTGGCATGGTAAAGCGGTGAGGTTTGTTGGTAACGATGCCCCAGGGCAGGCCGCGTTGTTCGAGGGTATTGATCAGGTCCGCCATGCCGGCAAATAATGTGGTGTGGACGCAAATATTGGCGCTGTAGTAAGCCAGAAATTCATCACGCAGCGCGGGAAATTCGGCTGCGCCGGGTTCAACATTGAAACCCAGTTTTAACAGACCGGCAGAGCCATGCGAGGCTTGCAGCCGGGTAACTTCAAGCGGCAGCGGCGGCAGGTGATGCAGGCTGCGCACATGATTGAGCGCGGCGCCCAGGTCGGGTGCGGTATCTGCAAAGGTGCCGTCGAGGTCGAAAAATACTGCTCTTGTGGATGTTGCTTTAATCACATTGGACTTAGTCACGGCGGCAAGCCATGAGGTAGTTGACGCCGGTATCGCGACCCAGTGAGTAAATCTTGCTAAGCGGGTTGTAGGTCATGCCGATGATTTCGGCAACGTTCAGTCCGCTGTTGCGGCAGAACTGTGCCAGCTCGGAAGGTTTGATGAACTTGGCGTAATCATGGGTGCCGCGCGCCAGCATCTTCAATACATATTCCGCGCCGATGATGGCGAGGAGATAGGATTTCGGATTGCGGTTCAGCGTAGAGAAAAAAACATGACCACCGGGTTTGACCAGCTGTGCGCAGGCACGCACGATGCTTTGCGGATCGGGCACATGTTCCAGCATCTCCATGCAGGTCACCACGTCGTAATGTCCCGGTTGTTCCTGTGCCAGTTGTTCCACCGCTATGTTGCGATACTCGACTTGTTTGCCGCTTTCCAGCAGGTGCAGCTTGGCAACTTGCAGCGCTTTGTCTCCGAGGTCTATGCCGGTGACTTGCGCGCCGATGCCCGCCATGCTTTCCGACAGGATACCGCCGCCGCAGCCCACATCCAGCACGGTTTTGCCGGCCAGATGCGCGAGGTTGTCGATATACCCCAGCCGCAAAGGGTTTATTTCATGCAGGGGCTTGAATTCACTGTTGATATCCCACCAGCGGTGGGCGAGTTGGTTGAATTTTTCGAGTTCGATTGGATCGGCGTTGGTCATGGCGGGTATGTATAAGATGATTCAGGCGTAGCGTAACTCATCAGGACATGTTTTGCACAGCATGACATTGCGATTTTTGCATGCCGTCGTTCAGGGTTAGGTAGATTTTTTGTCACGCTATGAGTGGTCATGGTAAAATTAAAAGCTGTTTTATAAGCTTTTTTCAAGGGCCACGCCATACATGGAACAATTTGCCAAAGAAACACTGAATGTCAGTCTTGAAGGTGAAATGCGCAAGTCATATCTTGACTATGCGATGAGCGTTATTGTCGGGCGCGCGTTGCCTGATGTAAGGGACGGACTCAAGCCGGTACATCGCCGCGCGCTGTTTTCCATGCACGAGCTTTCCAACGACTGGAACAAGCCCTATAAAAAATCGGCGCGTATTGTCGGCGATGTGATCGGTAAATATCACCCGCACGGCGATACTGCGGTGTACGACACCATCGTGCGGATGGCGCAGGATTTTTCGCTGCGTTATCCGCTGGTTGACGGTCAGGGTAACTTTGGTTCGGTGGACGGCGATAATGCGGCGGCGATGCGTTATACCGAAATTCGCATGGCGCGGATTGCGCATGAGTTGCTGGCCGACCTGGATAAGGAAACGGTCGATTTCGGACCCAATTACGACGGTTCGGAAAGCGAACCCCTGGTGCTGCCGGCGCGCTTCCCGAATTTGCTGGTTAACGGCTCCACCGGTATTGCTGTGGGTATGGCCACCAATATTCCGCCGCATAATCTGGGCGAGGTGATTGAGGCCTGTCTGGCGCTGCTGCAGAATCCCGAGATGGATATCGAGCAGTTGATCGAGCTCATTCCGGCGCCCGATTTTCCCACGGCGGGCTTTATTTACGGGCTGGCCGGCGTAAAAGAGGGTTACCGTACCGGACGCGGTCGCGTGATTATGCGTGCCCGCACACACTTTGAAGATGTCGACAAGGGCAACAATCGTCAGGCGATTATTGTCGACGAGTTGCCGTACCAGGTGAATAAAGCCAATTTGCTGATCAAGATTGGCGAGCTGGTGCGCGAAAAGAAAATTGAAGGCATTTCTGAAATCCGCGACGAATCCGATAAATCCGGTATGCGCGCAGTGATCGAACTGAAGCGCAACGAAAATCCCGAGGTGATCCTCAACCAGTTGTTCAAAATGACCCAGTTGCAGGACAGCTTCGGCATGAATATGGTGGCCCTGCTCGACGGCCAGCCGCAGTTGCTTGACCTGCAGCAGTTCCTTGCCGCCTTCCTGCGCCATCGCCGCGAAGTTGTAAACCGTCGCACAATCTTCGAATTGCGCAAGGCACGCGACCGCGGCCATATTCTGGAAGGTCTTGCTGTCGCACTTTCCAATGTGGACGAAATTATTGCGCTGATCAAGGCCGCTGCGACGCCCGCAATAGCCAAACAGGGATTGATGGGCAAGGAGTGGCGCTCGGCGCTGGTCGAAGAGTTGCTGAGCCGTGTCAGCGATGCTTCGCGCCCGGAAAATCTGTTGCCGGAATTTGGCATGTCCAGGCAGGGCGGATACCGTCTTTCCGATGTGCAGGCGCAGGCGATACTAGAGCTGCGTTTGCAACGTTTGACCGGGCTGGAGCAAGACAAAATCGTCAGCGAATACCGCGAAGTGATGGACAAGATTTTGGACTTGCTCGATATCCTGGCCAAGCCGGAACGTGTGACGCAAATCATCAGCGATGAATTGGTTGCGATCAAATCGCAGTACGGCGACAAGCGTCGCAGTGAAATCGTGACGCATACGCACGATATGAGCATGGAGGACCTGATTGCGCCCGAAGATGTGGTGGTGACACTTTCGCACGGCGGCTACATGAAGGCGCAGTCGCTGGGCGAATATACCGCGCAGAAGCGCGGCGGTCGCGGCAAGCAGGCGGCGCCGACCAAGGAAGACGATTTTGTCGATAACCTGTTTATTGCCAACACGCATGATTACATCCTGTGCTTCTCCAGCAAGGGCCAGGTGTACTGGATCAAGGTTTACGATGTGCCGCAGGGCAACCGCACCAGCCGCGGCAAGCCTATCGTCAACCTGCTGCCATTGGCAGAAGGCGAGAAGATCAACGCCATCCTGCCGGTGAAGGAATTCTCCGATAATCAGTTTGTATTCTTCGCTACTGCGCACGGAACGGTGAAGAAAACGCCATTGTCCGATTTCGCCAATCCGCGCAAGGCCGGCATTATCGCGATCAATCTGGACGAGGGTGATTTCCTGATTGGTGTGGCGCTTACCGATGGCAAGCATGACGTGATGCTGTTCTCCGATGGCGGCAAGGCAGTGCGTTTTGATGAAAATGATGTGCGTTCGATGGGGCGCGCGTCGCGCGGTGTGCGCGGGATGCGACTGGCGGCGGGCCAGCAGGTTATTGCACTGCTGGTGGCGGGCGACGAGAGTCAAACAGTATTGACCGCCACAGAGAATGGTTATGGCAAACGCACTCCTATAGCAGAGTACACCCGCCATGGGCGCGGCACGCAGGGCATCATCGCGATTCAGACCAGCGAGCGTAACGGCAAAGTTGTAACTGCCACACTGGTTTCAACAGAAGACGAGATCATGCTGATCGGTACCAACGGTGTGTTAATTCGCACCCGTGTCAGTGAAATCCGCGAGATGGGGCGTACGACACAGGGTGTGACACTGATCAATCTGGGCAAGGGTGAGAAGCTGGCCGGATTGAGCCGGATTGCCGAACCTGAGGATGCACCGGAAGGCATTGCTGATGACGCTACTGACGAAGCTGCTGAATAGTCTCAATGTTGAACGAAACTCAATTGATGGCGTTGCTTTCCGAACTGGAGTCGGATCGTGTCGAGCGCACAATTTCTGTTTCTGATATGGATAAATTCAGTCAGGCAATTTGTGCGTTCGCCAATGATTTGCCCAATCATCGCCAGCCGGGCTATTTATTGATTGGCGTGAAAGATGACGGGAAGTTGTCAGGATTGCAGGTAAGCGATCAATTGTTACAAAATCTTGGTGCGATTCGTGCGGATGGAAATGTATTGCCATCACCGGCAATGAACGTGCAGAAGTTTAGTTTGAATGGTGGCGATGTTGCGGTGGTTGAGGTATTGCCATCCGATATGCCACCCGTGAGATATAAAGGTCGTGTCTGGGTTCGCGTAGATCCACGCAAGGCAGTTGCCAACGAGCAAGAAGAACGGATTCTCAGTGAACGACGCACAGCGGCAGTTCGTTCCTTTGATGCTCGTCCCTGCACAGAAGCAGGCTTGGAAGATCTGGCGTTGGGACAGTTCGATGCCTATCGTCGAGAGGCAGTCGACGCTGAAACAATTGCAGCCAATCATCGCGATATTCAGCAGCAGCTTGCTTCGTTGAGAATGTACGATTTTGAGCGGAAGTGCCCGACGTTTGCAGGGATATTGTTATTCGGTAAAAATCCAAGATTCTTTTTGCCCGGTTCTTATATTCAATTTCTCAAGTTGCCCGGCACTGATTTGACTGATATGCCTGAAGATCAGGCTGAAATATCGGGCGATTTAAACTCGGTATTGCGCGAGTTGGAGCTGAGGATCAAGTCGCTTATTCAACCTCTATGCGTCGAATAAATGCATTGGAGGAGCGGTTATCGCCGGACTATCCCGAATGGGCACTGCGCGAGCTGTTGATGAACGCGGTTATGCATCGAAATTATGAAAGCAATACGCCGGTTCGTTTTTATGTATTTAGTGACCACATTGAGATTCAAAGCCCGGGCGGGTTATATGGCGAGGCTACTGCCAAAAACTTCCCGACACGCAATAGCTATCGCAATCCAGTGATAGCCGAGGCAATGAAGTCTCTCGGATTCGTGAATCGCTTCGGCTACGGTGTGCAGCGTGCCCAGGCGTTATTGAAGGAAAATGGCAATTTGCCCGCTGAGTTTGTGTTCGATGAAAATGCGGTGCTGGTCAAGGTTTACAGGAGGGAGGTGTGAAAACAATTGCCTTCTTCAACAACAAGGGGGGGGGAAACTTCCCTGGTGTATCACTTGGCGTGGATGTTTGCGGATCGTGGAGTCAAAACGCTGGCAGTTGATCTTGATCCGCAGGCCAATCTGACCTCCATGTTTCTGAGTGAAGAGCGCCTGGAAGAATTGTGGCCGGATGGCGAGCATCCGGATACCGTATACGGGGCGATTCGCCCGATTTTGAAGGGTGTTGGAGATATTGCCGAGCCGCACATTGAAAAGATTACGGATAAGCTTGGCTTGATTCCGGGAGATCTTGGTCTATCCCGGTTTGAAGATAAACTGTCGGATGCGTGGCCTCGTTGCCAGTTGGGTGATGAATCTGCCTTTCGCACTATGACGGCTTTCCATCGGCTCGTCCAGCATGGTGCAAGTCAAGGAGTAGAGCTTGTCTTGATTGATGTTGGTCCAAACCTGGGGGCGATCAACCGGTCAGCCTTGATCGCTTCTGATCAGGTTTGTCTGCCGCTGGCACCTGATTTGTTTTCTTTGCAGGGGCTCAAAAATCTTGGGCCAACTGTGAATGAGTGGCGTGAGGTTTGGAAGGAGCTACTGAAAAAGGCTCCTGCTGATGTGCCTATGCCAAAAGGTAAAATGCAACCAATAGGTTATATTGTAATGCAACACGGAATTCTGAATAGTCGTCCGGTGAAAGCATATCAACGCTGGCTGGATAAAATTCCTCGGACTTATCGTGAGTCTGTGTTGACTGAGGTCGCCGTAAGCAAGGTTCCTGCGGTTCTCGACGATCCATATAAGCTTGCATTGTTGAAACATTATCGCAGCCTGATGCCGATGGCGATGGAAGCGAACAAGCCGATTTTCTTTCTGAAATCAGCCGATGGTGCGATTGGAGCACATCAGGAAGCAGTATCGAGTTGTTATGGGGATTTCAAAATACTGGCAGCTAAAATAGCCGCAAATGCAGGTATTGCGTTTGCTTAGGATTTGATTATAAAAGGAAATTGCATGACTATCTATAACTTCGGCGCGGGTCCCGGCGTGTTGCCACACGAGGTGTTGCTGCAGGCGCGGGAAGAATTGCTCGACTGGCACGGCTGCGGCATGTCGGTGATGGAAATGGGTCATCGCGGAGCGGAGTTCGGCAGTATATTGTCAGCTGCAGAGCAGGATCTGCGCGACCTGATGGGAATTCCATCGAATTACAAGGTGCTGTTTCTGCAGGGTGGCGCCCATCTGCAATTCTCGATGATCCCGCTCAATCTGTTGCGCGGCAAGACATCGGCTGATTATGTCAATACCGGCGAATGGTCGAAGAAGGGGATTGCCGAAGCGCAGCGATTTGGCAAGGTGAATGTGGCGGCGACTACTGCCGACAGGAATTTTACCTATGTGCCCGCTTTTAATACATGGAAACGCGATTCGAATGCGGCCTATCTGCATTACACCACCAATGAAACGATAGGCGGAGTGGAATTTAACTGGATTCCCGAAACGGGCGATGTGCCGCTGGTGGCGGATATGTCTTCGAACATTCTGTCGCGTGTATACGATGTGTCCAAATTTGGATTGATCTATGCCGGTGCGCAAAAAAATATCGGCCCTGCTGGTATATGCGTTGTGATCGTGCGTGAAGACCTGCTGGGCAAGGCTGCGGCAAATACGCCCACCATGCTGGACTACAAGGTGCATGCCGATAACGGCTCAATGTACAACACGCCGCCGACCTACGGCATTTATATATCCGGCCTGGTGTTCCAGTGGCTGAAGCGCAACGGCGGGGTCGCGGCGATGGAAAAGGTGAATATCGCCAAGGCGAAATTGGTGTACGACGCGATTGATGCCAGCAAGGGTTTCTACAACTGTCCGGTTGCCGTGGCGGACCGTTCGCGCATGAACGCGGCATTTACGTTGAAGAATGCTGCGCTGGACGGCGAATTTCTCAAGCAGGCCGCGTCGCTTGGCATGCTGCAGCTTAAGGGCCACCGTTCGGTGGGCGGCATGCGGGCGTCGATTTATAACGCGATGCCGCTGCAAGGCGTGCAGGTATTGGCAAGTTTTATGCAAGATTTTTGCAAGCGCAACGGTTAAGGTTCTTTGAAATGAGTGAAGAGCTGAAAAAATTTCGTGTGCAAATTGATAGCATCGATGACGAACTGCTCAGGCTGTTTAATCAGCGTGCCAGTCTGGCACAGCAGATAGGCCATGCCAAGCAAGGCTCAGCCGTGCTGCGCCCCGAGCGTGAAGCACAGGTGTTGCAGCGCATGGTCAATGCAAATCAGGGTCCTTTGTCGGCGCAAAGCGTAAGCACGCTGTTTACCGAAATCATGTCGCATTGCCGCGCTCTGGAAGAGCCGCTATCAGTGGCTTATCTCGGGCCGCAGGGCACCTTTACCGAGACGGCGATGTTCAAGCGCTTCGGCCATGCGTGCCGGGGTATGTCTTGCGCCTCTATTGATGAAGTATTTCACAAGGTTGAAAGCGGTGAAGCCAGGTACGGCGTGGTGCCGGTAGAAAATTCAACCGAAGGCGCGATAGGACGCACACTCGACCTGTTGTTGCAAAGCCCGCTCAGGCTGTGCGGGGAAGTGTTGCTGGCGGTGCATCAGTGCCTGTTAGCGCAGGATAAGGATCTGGCCAGGATACAACGCGTATACTCGCATCCGCAATCGCTGGGCCAATGCCAGGACTGGCTGAATACGCATCTGCCGCATGCCGAGCGGGTGTCGGTTGCCAGTAATGCCGAGGCAGCTTCGCTGGCGGCTAAAGAAAGACATAGTGCTGCGATTGCCGGCAAGCAGGCGGCGGAGCGCTTTGGCATCCCGGTGCAGGCGGCCAACATTGAAGACGATCCGCGCAACACCACGCGTTTTTTGGTTATCGGCAATCAGGATGTGGCTGCTTCGGGTAAAGACAAGACTTCGCTGGTGATTTCTGCTCCCAATCGTCCTGGAGCGGTACATGATCTGCTGGTACCATTCGCGAAGCATGGCGTCAGCATGAGCAAGCTGGAATCGCGCCCGGCCAAATCAGGGCTGTGGGAATATGTTTTCTTTGTGGATATTGAAGGACATCAAGCAGATGCCAAGGTGGCTGCGGCATTGAAGGAGTTAAAACAAGTGGCAGCATTCGTGAAGATTTTAGGCTCGTATCCGGTTTCAATAATCTAAGTATCTCTTTGCCTGGAATCAAGAGAAATTTTTGTCGATGATAAATAAATGAATTACACAGAATTAGCACCATCCTATATCCGCGCCATTGCACCCTACCAGCCCGGCAAACCGATTGCCGAACTGGAGCGCGAGCTTGGTATCACCGGTATCGTAAAGCTCGCCTCCAACGAAAACCCGCTGGGCGCCAGCCCCAAGGCTGTGGCTGCGATGCACGAGGCAATCAAGACGATTGCGCTGTACCCGGATGGCAATGGTTTTGAGTTGAAGGATGCGCTGGCCAAACGTTATGGCGTGGCGCATGCCAATCTGGTATTGGGCAATGGCTCGAACGATTTGCTGGAGCTGGCTACACGCGCATTTCTGGCGCCAGGCGATGTGGCGGTGTATTCGGCACATGCTTTTGCCGTGTATGCGCTGGCTACGCAGGCTGTCGGCGGCAAAGGTGTTTCAGTTCCGGCGAAAGATTTCGGACATGATCTGGAGGCGATGCTCAGCGCTGCGGTACAGCACAAAGCCAAGCTGGTCTTCATCGCCAATCCGAATAATCCGACCGGCACCTATCTGACCGCAGCAGCTCTGGAGGGATTTTTGCGTGTATTGCCGGCCAATATGCTGGTGGTGCTGGATGAAGCCTATAACGAATATCTGCCGCTTGCGCAGCGCTACGACAGCGTAAACTGGCTGAAAAAATACCCCAACCTGATTGTTTCACGCACCTTTTCAAAGGCCTATGGCCTGGCAGGGTTGCGTGTGGGTTATGCCATAGCACACGAACAGATCACCGATATGATGAATCGCGTGCGGCAGCCGTTCAATGTCAACAGCATCGCGCAGGCGGCGGCGGTGGCTGCCTTGTATGATGTTGATTTTGTTGAGAAAACATTTGAATTAAATCAGCGCGGAATGCGGCAGATTATCGCCGGCTTGACCAAATTGGGGCTGAGCTATATTCCTTCATATGGCAATTTTGTGAGCTTCCGTATCGGTGGCGCTACCGCAATGTACCGTCGCTTGCTGGAACTGGGCGTGATAGTCAGGCCAATTGCCAACTACGACATGGCAGATTATTTGCGCGTGAGCATAGGCCTGGAAACAGAGAATGATAAATTTTTGTCTGCATTGACGCAGGCCTTAGGGGAAATAAAGTGATCATAGTAATGGGCAGAGATGTAACCGACGCAGAAATTGGCACGGTCGTTAAGAAGCTTGAAGCCAACGGCTTGCAAGCCAATATTTCGCGCGGTATCGAGCGCACCGTGATCGGTGCAATCGGTGACGAGCGCAAACTGAGCGAGGAAATGTTCACTGCATTGCCGGGTGTGGAATCGGCCATGCACATCGCCAAGCAGTACAAGATCGTGTCGCGCGAATCGCACAAGGAAAACACCGTGATCGATATCGCAGGCATAAAGCTGGGCGGCAATCAGGTGCAGATTATCGGCGGGCCATGTTCGGTGGAAACACAATCGCAAATGGATCTGTCGGCGCAATATGTGCACGAAGCCGGTTGCCGTCTGATGCGCGGTGGTGCGTTCAAGCCGCGTACCAGCCCGTACACCTTCCAGGGCAAGGGTGTGGAAGGACTGGGGATGTTCCGCAAGGCCGCCAGCAAATACAATTTGCCTATCGTGACCGAACTGATGGATATCCGCATGCTGGATACCTTCCTGGAACATGATGTGGACGTGATCCAGATCGGCACGCGCAATATGCAGAACTTCGATCTGCTCAAGGAGGTTGGCCGCATCAACAAGCCGGTGATCCTGAAGCGCGGCATGTCTGCCACTATTTCAGAATGGCTGATGGCAGCGGAATATATTGCGGCCGGCGGTAACCACAACATTATTTTCTGCGAGCGCGGCATCCGCACCTTCGAGACCTACTACCGCAACGTTCTCGATATAACGGCAATCCCGGTCTTGAAGAAAGAAACACATTTGCCGGTTATCATCGATCCTTCCCATGCTGGCGGCAAGGCGTGGATGGTGGCAGCGCTGTCGCAGGCTGCAATCGCCGCAGGTGCAGACGGACTGCTGATCGAGATGCACCCCAATCCGTGCGAAGCCTGGTGCGACGCCGATCAAGCCCTGACCCCGCAGGAACTGAAAAATCTGATGGGTACGCTGGGCGCGATTGCGACAGCTGTAGGACGCACGCTGTAAACTCGGTGCTAACGTAGTAGAATCTGCCGCAAGATGATTCGATAGGAGCCTGCATGCCGACAATAAAAGAAATTTCAGGCCCTTACAGGCTGTTCTTTTTTAGCTTTGATTGCGGTGAGCCGAAACATGTTCATGTGCAACGTGAACGCAAGGTATGCAAATATTGGATTGAACCCGTTACACTGGCGAGTAATCATGGCTTTTCAGCGGTGGAACTTAACGCGATCCGGCATCTACTCAATGACAATCGCTCAAAAATATGGGAGGCATGGAATGAACACTGTGACGTTAATCGTTGAACCAAAAATTTCCGACCTGCGCATTACGGAAGCTGAAATAACTGCTTACCTAATGGACGGTCGAACCGTAAGTGTGCCCCTTGCCTGGTCATGGCGTTTGTCTGAAGCGACACCCTCACAACGTGACCATTGGGAGCTTATTGGGGATGGCATTGGGATCCACTGGCCCGAGATTGATGAAGATATCAGTATTGAAGGCATGCTCTATGGCGCACCGGCACCAAGACCGCATGCGCTTGTTTAAGTGGTCTGTCCCCGATTCTTCTGTCAATGAAGATAACTTGATCAAAAACTGTCTGAACAATACCGAGTTAAGGAATGATCATTATGGCTGGGCACGGCGTGAGGCACTCAATGTTCTGGGCGAGTTACATCAGCAAAGAAGGTTAATCGAAATTTCCAAGGAGAGGCCAGTATGAGATTGGGTCATTGGCTAAAACAGATATTGTTAGTTTGTGTGTTTTTGTTTGCGTTGACGGAACAATCAACAGCCGATTCGCTATCAGACGCAGAGAGTGCCCGCGACGCGGGTAATTATGCAAATGCAGAAAAATTGTATAGGCAGCAGGCAGAGCAAGGTAATGTTGAGGCACAATGGCAGCTTGGGGAGATATATTACTTTGGGGAGATATATCAACCTGGACAAGGTAATACGGCAGATTTCAAAGAGGCAGCGAAGTGGTATCGGCTCGCAGCAAAGCAAGGCAAGGCAACGTTTATGCACAATGGCGGCTAGGTGATATGTATGAACGTGGTACGGGTGTTCTGGAAGATTACAAAGAGGCGATGAAGTGGTATCGGCTCGCAGCAGAGCAAAGTTATGCTCAAGCACAAATTTCACTTGGCGGGATGCATGAAAGTGGCGAGGGGGTAAGAAAAAATTTAGTTTTGGCATATATGTGGTACAACATTGCTGTTGCAAACACATCTGATCTTCTCCCAAAATATAGAGGACTGCCCACTGAAGGACGCAATTCAGTTGAAGCTCATATGACTGCAAAGCAGGTAGCCGAAGCGCAGGAACTTGCCGGAAAATGTACCGCTAAAAAATTCAAGGGATGTTAATGCGAAGTGTTTTGTTTTAGCTCGTTGGGTTGCTGATTTGCATGAGGAGAAAAATTGAAACTCAAGTTTAGACATTCAGCCCCAATAGGACGGGAATTTTAGCACGGAAAAATATTTACAAAAATGCAAAGAAATCACTTGACACAAGGAACGGTTCGCGCGCCCGCCGCCCTGCACGCGA
>Ga0315268_10000223_pt1 | contig 66798 bp, 50 predicted proteins | sample C1_top_MG_FD_204535 | JGI IMG/M metagenome (GOLD analysis project Ga0315268, IMG submission 204535) | Sediment microbial communities from Yellowstone Lake, YNP, Wyoming, USA - C1_top | ecosystem: Environmental > Aquatic > Freshwater > Lake > Sediment | place: USA: Wyoming | collected 2017-08-01 | reverse complement strand
GTCCCTTCGTTGGCCCAGGTATTAGACATGCTACTCAGCCCGCTGACACCAGCGCTAACAGCGGTGCCTAATTATTAAGGGCCCAAAAAGTGTTACCTTATCTCAAGTGAGAATTGAACCATCCCTATACCAACTGCCTCATTTTGTCAACGGCAATTCTGACCATCCGTGCATAACTAAGCGGCGCTACTCCATGCGCCAGGTGCGCCAGGCTAAAGCCAGGCGCTAAGAGCCGAAGGGCACTAGAAGTGCCCTACAGAAGGTCAGACCAGGCGGCTTCCAGCCGCCTTCAGCTTTTAGCCCATGGGTTTACCCTGGGGCAACAGGCTTTTGGATGCCAAAACTTGTTGTGGTTGGTATAAGGAGAACAAGTTCTCGCCTCCAGGCTGCCTATGGCGTCACCTCGATGGTGCCCAGCGTCAGGGGCCACACGGGCTGGCCGGTGGCGTCCAGGGTGGGGCGAGGGGCCAGGTCGCTGGCGTTGTAGAAGCCGACCTCCAGGGTGTAGCGTCCGGGTGGTGTCGTAGCGGGCAGGGGGAGGTCCCAGGCGTCGCTGATTTCTTCACCGGGAACCCAGAGCAGGGTGGGTGCCTGCCCGCCCTGGGGCTGGCCGTCTCGCTGGGACACGGCCTGGCCGGCGCTATCCACCAGCCGCACGAAGAGGCTGTAGTAGGCGTCTATCTTGCCCAGCGCCCGCCAGCGCAGGCTGACGTGCACCGTCTTGCCGGCCTGGAAAGTGACCTTGTCCGTGCGCCAGGCTACCAGCCGCGCCGGTAGAGGCTGGGGCGGCGGCTCCACCTGCTCAGCGACCTGCACCTCGCCACTGGCCTCCAGGCGCCCCAGCAGCGGGTCGTCCAGGCGCAGGGTGAGGGTGTGCCGGCCAGTGGCTGCCGGTGCGGGCAGAGGTACAGGAACCACCGCCGCCTCGGACGTGACGATGGGCAGGTGCACGGCCAGTTGTTGCTTCTGCGTCGCTCCGCTGGTGCTGGTCCAAAGTGCTTCGACTGCCACCTGGTGCGTCGGCTTGATGGCCAGCGGCTCACCCTGTACCTGGACGATGACGTAGGCGTTGTACGGCTGGCTGCGGGCGGCGGCAGTGGGGAAGAAGGCCCGCAGCGCCACCTGTCGCTGCGCCCCTCGCGGCAGCACCCGATAAACCAAATCAGCGCCGAAGCTTTGCACCAGCGCCAGATCGTCAGGGCAAGCGGCCAGGCGGGCCTGCATCATCGGCCAGTCTTTGACCTGGGCCGTGTGCACGATGACGTAGCCCACGTCCAGCCCGCGCAGCATAGCCAGCGCTCGCGCCGAAGGGAAACGCTGCATCTCGTAGACCACCTCGCCGTGCTTGGGTGGGATGAAGCCACTGTAGCCGTCGGGCGTGGGCTGCCAGTGGTAGACGGAGAGGTATTGGGTGAGCAGGCCCTGGGCCGGGGCATCGGTGAACAGCATGGGCAGCTCCAGCACGACGGTGTGCGGCTGCTGCGCCAGCCAGCGATAGACCGGCGGGACGGCCGCGCCCGTGGGCACTGGGACGATGTGGGCGGCGGGGAGGGTGAGCGCCTCCAGGACGAGCAGGGCGGTGAGCAGAGCAAGGGAGCAGGGGAGCAGAGGAGCAGAGGAGCACCCCTGCACCCTTGCACCTCTGCGCCTCTGCACCCATGCCACCCCGCAACCGACCAACCCAGCCAATCCCAGGAAGGCGAGGGCGGCGAAGCGTACCGGGGCGCGCAGGGCCTGGAAGCCGGGGAGGTAGTCGTAGAGGAGGCGATAGGGCAGAGGCAGGCCGGTGGAATCACCGTAGGCCAGGAAGAGTGTCGGTCCTAGCGAGAGGATGAAGGCGCCCAGGGCCAGCAGGAGGGAGAACCACCACCAACCCCCTCCCCTGTTCACGGGGGAGGGCTGGGGTGGGGGTTCCCCACCGCGTGCAGGGGAGGGGGAAGTCGACCTAACCCCCCGGCCCCCTTCCCTCCCAGGGAAGGGGGAGCAGGCTTTCCCGCCATGGCGTGTGGCCAGCCCCCAGACGGCTAGCAGCAGCGTCACCACGCCGGGGAACAGGGCGTCCAGCGGGTAGCCGCCGATGACCACCGGTTGTTTTGGCGCCAGCCAGCGGCCGTAGACCAGGTTGTTGGGCAGGGCCTCGGTCCACTGGCGCAGGCTGGCGGAGAAAGGCTCGCTCTCGACGAGGGTGCGGCGGAAGCCCAACTCGCGCTGCACCTGGAGATAGGGCAGGGTAAAGGGCACGACGATGGCAATCGCCACCAGCCCTACTATCGCCAGGCGGGCCAGGGCAGCCCAGGTGATGGCGCGTGGTCGCCGGGCGAAGAAGCACAGCACGTACAGCCCCACGGCCAGGGCGGTCAGCACGGCGTAGTAGAAGCTGGCCAGACATTGCAGGGCAAAGAAGAGGACGAAGAGCAGTGGGTAGGTAATCAGGGAATTAGTGATCAGGGAATCAGGGAGTCGGCAAGTAGCTGTTCCCCTGATTTCCTGATTTCCTGATTTCCTGACTCCCTGCTGACTGCCCTGCGCCAGCGCGAGCAAAAACTTGTCTAGGAAAAGCAGGGCAAACGGCAGCCAGTGCAGGGACAGGAGCTGGATTTGCGCCAGATTGGAAAGCTTGTAGGCGTTGAAGGCAAAGACGATGCCCGCGGCCACGCCGCCCCAGCCGCTGCCCGTCCAGCGCCGCACCAACAGATAAATACCAAAGCCAGAGAGAACGAAGGTCAGCAGCAAGACCAGATTATAGCCTAGCACCGGGTTGCCGCTCAGCAGGGTGATCGGCCAGGAGAGGAGGGCGTTGGAAAGGAGAAGCTCGGAGTAGGCCAGGGTGCGGGGGTAAGGGTAGAAGATGTTGGCGTCGAAGAGGTGACCAGGATTGGAGAACAGGGCGTGGCCATCCCAGGCCATGATCCAGACGTTGAGCAAAGCGTCCTGAGTGTCCTCCACGGCGCTGCCCAGGTGCAAGGCCAGCGGCCAGGTGAAGACCACGGCCAGCAGGATGAAGAGGAGCAGCACGGCTAGGGGTTCTTGTTTGGTCATGTTTACGTAGACAAGTAGGCAGGTAGCACAGTAGACAAGTAGCAAGTAGACAAGTAGCAAGGGTTGTACCTACCCTTGCCTGCTTGCTACTCTTTCCTTGTCTACTTGTTTACTTTCTACTTGTTTACTTGTCTACCTCCTCAACTTGGCGTCCAGCCCTCGCCGACTTCGGACTTAGGACTGCGGACTAACTTGCGCACCAGGGCCACGTCCTCGGCGGTGATCGCCCCCAGGACCAGCAGGCCGGTGAAGTAGACGACGGCCGCCAGGGCAATGACCAGGAGCACATGCAAACGCGGCAGCAGCCACCAGGTGACGCCGCCCATGAGCGCCGCCGCCAGCGCCGGCTGCCACACGATCCGTAGCCAGGGTAATGAGCCCACGTTCTTACGCACGCTGTGATAGAACGGGGCGAAGAGCACCAGTTCGGAGAGGACGGTGACGGTGGCGGCAGCCATGAAGCTGTAGCGCGGGATGAGCAGCAGGTTGGCGATGATGTTGAACGTGGCGCCGATCAGGAAGGCCACCGTCAGGAAGCGTTGCTGGTTGACGGCGATGAGCACGTACTGGGTGACGCTATTGACGTAGCTGAAGGGCAGGAACCAGATGAGCACGGCCAGCGCCTGGGCGGAGTAGGGCAGGTATTGGCGCCCGCCGAAGAGCTCCATAATCTGCGGGGCGATCAACGTTGTACCCACGGTAATGGGCAGGGCGATGATCAGCAGTACCCGCAGCGAGAGCACGTAGGCCCGCATTAGCGTATCCCGCGCCGACTCGGCGTAGCGAGAGATGACAGGAAAGATAGCCAGCGTCAGGTAGGCCGGGATGATGTTCAGGCCGTCAATGAACTTGTAGGCGGCGGTGTAGTAGCCGTTGGCCTCAGGGCCGGAGATCCAGGGCAGGATTACGGCGTCAATGCGGAAGAACACCGAGGCCAGCAGGTGGTTGATCATCAGCGGGTACGACTCGCCCAGCATCCAACGGCTGGCCTGGCGGTCAAACTCCAGCCGCGGTCGCCAGAAATTCACGTACAGCAAGATGAACAGCAAGAGTGCCGTGATCGTGCTGACCAGGATGGACATCCCGGCCAATCCCACAAACCCCCAGCCCAGGAACAGGGCCAGCGCACCCAGGGTCACCTTGGCCAGGGTGGTGACCACGGTGATAGCCGCCGGATACTCCATCTTCTCGTAGGCGTTGAACACCGAGGTGAGGGCCGTGGCGATGTTCGACGGCACGAGCATCAGAGCGAACAGGCCGATGGCCAGGGCGGTGTCCCTGGTCATGCCGCCGAAGGCCATGTACAGGCCGATGCCGGCGGCGATGATGGGCAGGCTGCCCAGCCAGAGCAGCAGGCGCAGGATCGTGGTGTTGGCCAGGTAACGGTTAGCCTGGGAACGATCCTTGGCCACCTCGCGCGTCAGCAAAGTGTTCAGGCCAAAGTTGGTGAGAATATCAAAGTAGCCGATGAAGGCGATGGCCAGGGCGTACTTGCCCTGTCCCGCCGGGCCGAGCAGGCGCAGCACCAGCATGGCGAAGAGCATGTCAATCAGCCGGTTCGTTAACTGCGCCCCGATCTGGGTGAGCGTGTTCTTGGCTACGCGGCGCACGGCGTGATCCTGGTCACTCTCGCGGTAGAAGCGTCGCCAGGCCAGCGCCCCCAGCGCCAGGAGCACGGCGATGGCGGCCATCGCGCTGGTGAAAAGCCCCAGGCGGAAGGACAGGGGGCTGTACTTGAAGACCACCTTGTGCTCGCCAGCGGGCAAGGCCACGGCCCGGAAGTTGCCGTCGGCGCGGTAGATTTTGCTCTCCTGGCCGTCCACGGTGGCCAGCCAGCCGGGGAAGTAGCTATCGCCCAGCACCAGGAAGCCGTTATCGGCCATGAGCACCTGGATGGTCACCTGGTTGGGTGTATAATCAATGCGCAGCACTTCATCGCCAGCTCGCTCCAGGCACTTCAGGCAGGACTCCTGGCCGGGCGGGAGCGAGGCGGGCGTCTCTTCCAGCAGGACAATCTCTCGTGGCTTGAGGCTCTGCAACTCGGCGGCGAAGCGCGCCCAATCGCGGCGATCAAGCACTTTCGCCTGGTAGACGGCGAAGGCGCGAGGCAGGGCATCGTCGTTGCGATAAATGAGGAGATTGCTTCGCTGCGCTCGCAATGACATCTCATCGTCGTAGACCAGGGTGTAGCCGGGCAGGTCGAAGGGCGTCTCGCTCAGGACGTACTTCACGTTCAGCAGGTCCAGCAGCGGCGAGGCCAGGGTCGCCACATTGTACACATCGCCGATGCGGTTGCTGAGCAGGAAACCCCGCTGGTCTTCCAGCAGGCTCATGAAGTCGGCGTACTGCTTGGGAATGATAGAATCGTAGCCCCGCGCATCCTGCAGGCCGAAGAGCCAGGCGCTGTTGGCGTTGAGCAGCTTGTCGTTGCGGAAGCTGAAGATACGGTAGAGCGACTTGTCCTGCTGCAGGAACTCCACCGCCGGCGGCGTAAAGCTGAGCAGCTTGGGATCGGCGGCGGGGTTGAAGCCCAGGCCGAAGGCGAAGAGGTCGGCAATGAGCAGGACGATGGGGAGACAAGGAGACAAGGAGACAAGGAGGCGAGAAGCTCCTCCCCTTGTCTCCCCTTCTCCCTCTCTCCTCTTCATTCTTCCTACCAGGGCGACCACCGCCCCGGCCAGCGTCAGGAGCAGGGCGAAGCTGGCCAGGTTGCGCACCTCGTAGGAGTACAGCATGCGGCCGCTGGCGAAGGCGTTCTGGAGCATAGCCGAGCGCTGGAGCAGCCGGTCGGCCAGGGCGATGGTGTGGCCCCGCAAGACGTAGCTGGCGAGCACGGCCAGCAGCCCGCCCAGGCCGGCGAGACAGGCTCCAAGTTCCACGTTCCACGTTTCACGTTTCACGTTCCAAGTTAGGTGAGTTGTGGCTGAGGACTGAGGACTGAGGACTGAGGACTGGCGGCTGAGGACATAGTTCGCCCCTATGCCCGCCAGCACGGCCAGGCTCAGGGTGTAGGGGTAGATCCAGCGGAAGGGGGTGTGGAGCTGGTTGAAGCCCGGCAGCCCAAAGAAGAGCAAGGCGTACAGCGGCGTGCCGAAGGCGAAGAGCAGGGAGAGGATGGCCAGGGTGGCGAAGAGCAGCGTCAGGGGATGGGAGAGTCGTCCGCCAGCAGGGGAGGGAGCCTCGACCTCACCCCCCAGCCCCCTCTCCGACACGGAGAGGGGGAGCGCGCTTTCTTCTTTCCCCGCAGTGGGGAGAAAGGCAGCCCGCTTCAGCGGGCTTGAGTTTTTAGCCCGGTGATTTATCGCCGGGCTATGGCGTGTCTGCTGACCAAAAAGCCTCTCCGTGAAGTAGCCGAGGACGCTGAGCAAGGCCAGCAACAGCGGCAGGATGCCCACGTAGGCCGTGCCTTCCACGTAGTTCTTGACGCCCCAGAAGATAGTGTCTATGGGCTGGCCGGCAAAGTTGCGGGTCACGGCCTGCACCGTCCCGTCGAGCACGTCCAGGTAGGTGTGATGTGACGGGTTGCCGAAGACGTCGGGTATGACGAAGGCCAGGAGTTGGCGCCACGGGTATGCCCAGCCGATCACATCGCTATAGCTCACCGAGCTCTGGCGAAAGCTTGTGCGCACCAACTCGTACAGGGGGATAAGTTGGACGGCCCCCAGGGCGAAGCCCAGGGCCACCATCGCCGCAAGCTGAGCCACCAGTCGCAGGAGCGGAGATGCGGCGGTGCGGAGGCGCAGAGGTGGGTGCCCCCCCGCTTCCTCGCTCCCTTGCTCCCCCGCCCCCCTGCTCCTCTGCACCTGTGCCAAGCGCCAGAGGCTGTAGAAGGCCAGCACCAGCAGATTGTAGGCGGCAATCTCTACATGCCCGACCAGGAACTGCAAGCCCAGGACAATGCTGCCGCAGAGCACTAAGAACAGAGGATTGGCTAAAAAGCCGCCATGCTCTATGCTCTTTGCTCTATGCTCTTCTCCTTGTCCTTGGAAGATACGTTCCGTAATCGCCAAAAGGAGGGGCAGCCAGGTCGCCGCCGCGCCGATCATGGGGAAGACCACGCTGGTGATCATGAAGCCGCTGAAGGCGTAGGTCAGGCCGCCCAGCAAGGCCGCCCAGCGCCCCAGGCGCACCACGCGCAGGTAGACGTACATGAACAGGCCGGCCAGGAAGAAATGCAGGACGGCGAACAGCCCGTAGGCCCAGGTGATGGGCAGCACGTAGAACAGGACGCTAAACGGGTACAGCGCCGAGTGCTGGCCCGCAGCGAGGAAAGGCACACCGGCGAGAATATAGGGGTTCCAGAAGGGGATCTGCCGGGCGCGTATTGACTCTAGAATGAAGCGTTTCCAGGGGTAGTTCTCCAGCAGCAGGTCGGAGAGGAGGGCGTTGTGCGGCACGCCCACGCCAAGCTGCTCGGCGTAGGCTTGCCACGGCGGCCACTGGAAGAGGTTGTCGGTGGGGACGAGCGTCTTCCCGCCGAAGACCACCGGCCAGAAGAAGACGAGGGCGAGAGCGAGCAGGCCCAGGGCGATGAGGACGTCTTTGCGCCACCCCGTGCTCACGCCTAGTACCTCCACTTCATCTGCCAGACGCGCCAGGCTGCCTCCAGGCTGACGCGCCAGGACATCTTGGACTGGCCATTCGCCCGCTCTTGGAAATAAATGGGAATCTCCAGCACGCGGTACCCCTTACGTTGACAGATGTAGGCTACCTCAACCTGGAAGGCGTAGCCATTGGAGTAGATGCCATTCCAGTGGATGTCTTCCAGCACCTGCCGGCGGAAGCACTTGAAGCCGGCAGTGGCATCGTGCACGCGCAGGCCCAGGATCAGCCGGGCGTAGACGCTGTTGGCCCACCAGCTCAAGAGGCGTCGCCAGGGGCTCCAGCGCTCGTCCAGCCGGCCGCCGGGGATGTAGCGAGAGCCTACGGCCACATCGTATTTATCCATCACCGCCAGCATCTGGGGAATGACGGTGGGCGGGTGCGAAAAATCGGCGTCCATCTCAATGACGTAGTCAGCGCCCTTGGCCAGGGCGTGCTGGAAACCGGCGACGTAGGCCGTGCCCAGGCCCTGCTTGCCGGGGCGATGCAGCACGTGCAGGCGGCCCGGATGGGCCTGGGCCAGCTCCTCGGCGATCTGGCCCGTGCCGTCCGGCGAGTTATCGTCTACGATCAAAAGCTCCAGGCCAGCGATTCCCAGAGCGAAGAGGGCCGCCACCATGCGTGGCAGGTTCTCTGCCTCGTTATAGGTAGGTAAGACGACCAGCGTTTTGGGCAAAAGTCATCATCCTCAGCAGAAGTTTGCAGCGAGAATTATACTACACCTGTCGCCAGAAGTCCAGCGCCATCATTGACAGAAATTCGCTTATCTGCTACACTGCGCAGGTGGTTAAACGAGGACAGCGCTACTCGTACACCGGCACTACAAACTACAAGGAGGTAAAGGCGACATGGCCATCTTAGAGGAACCGATCAAGGGGATGCTGGCCGTGAAAAATTACATCAACGGGGAGTGGGCGGAGTCCAAAGGCCCCGTTGAGGAGGTCATTAACCCGGCCACCGGTAAGGTCCTGGCCACAGTCCCTATCTCCACCAGGGAGGAGATAGACGCCGCAGTAGAAGCAGCTAAAGAGGCCTTCCCGGACTGGCGCCGGACTCCTCCCCTCGCTCGGGTGAGGTGTCTCTTCCGCCTGAAGGAGTTAATGGAGGAGAACTTCGAGGAGTTAAGCCGCATCCAGACAATGGAGCACGGCAAGACCATTGACGAGTCCAGAGGGGAAACCAGGCGGGGGATCGAAAATGTGGAGGTGGCCACCGGCATCCCTTCGCTGATGATGGGCTACAACCTTGAGGACATTGCCTCCGGCATTGACGAGTACGTGATTCGACAGCCCCTGGGTGTTTTTGGGATCATCGCCCCCTTCAACTTTCCCTTCATGGTGCCGCTCTGGTTCACCCCCTACGCTCTGGCCACTGGCAACTGCGTGGTCTTGAAACCCTCCAGTGAAGATCCCATCAGCCAGATGAAGGTCGCCGAAATGATAGAGGATGCCGGTGTCCCGCCTGGCGTGTACAACGTGGTCAACGGTGGGCGCACTGTGGTGTCGGGCATGCTGGAGCACCCGGACATCAAAGGCATCTGCTTTGTGGGCTCCACGCCGGTGGGCCGGGACGTCATCTACCGGCGGTGTGGCGAAACGGGCAAAAGGGTCATCGCGCAGAGTGGAGCCAAGAACTTTACCCTGGTCATGCCCGACGCCGATTTGCCAGCAACTATCGCCGCTTGTCTGACCTCGTTCTTTGGCAATGCCGGCCAGCGCTGTCTGGCCGGAGCCAACCTGCTCGTCGTCGGCGAGGGGCTGGGCGAGCAGGAATTCCAGGCCTTTTACAAGAAATTCGTCGAGGCGTTTGTGGAGGCCGCGGCCAAGATCAGGGTGGGCTACGGCCTCGATGAGCAGGTGCAGATGGGCCCCTTGCGGGATAAAAGCAAGAAGGAGAGGGTCGCCAGTTTTATCGAGAGGGGCGTCCAGGAAGGAGCCAGGCTCAGGCTGGACGGTCGCAAGGTGAAGCTCGTAGGGGACTGGCCCACAACGTGCTTCCTGGGCCCCACGATCTTTGAAGACGTGACCCTGGACATGACCATCGCCAAGGAAGAGATCTTTGGGCCGGTGGCGAGTATTATGAAGGCCAGGAACTTCGACGCGGCGATTGACATCGTCCATAGCCTGCCCTTCGGCAATGCCGCCTCTATCTTCACCTCCAGTGGCAAATGGGCGCGGGAATTTCAGTACAGAGTGGAGTGCGGCAATATCGGCATCAACATCGGCATAGTGGCGCCCATGGCCTTCTTCCCCTTCAGCGGGATGAAAGACTCCTTCTTCGGCACGCTGCACGGGCAGGGCCAGGAGACCATTCGCTTCTTCACCGAAAGCAAAGTAGTCATCCAGAGGTGGTTCTAAGATGGAAGACGTGCACGTAACTACGGCCACGATCATCAACTTCAGCGAAAGGCTGGAAGAGAGCTCCGCCAACTTCTATGAGACACTCGCCGAGCGCTGGGCGGAGCACCGGGACACCTTCCTGGCCTGGGCCAAAGAAAGCCGGAAGAACAAGGTGCTGATAACTCGGACCTACCAGGAGACCATCACCGATGCCCTGGAAGCCGGTTATTGTTTTGAGGGTTTGAACCTGGGGGATTACAGCTTCGGGGTAGGGTTAGCGCCAGACACCAGCCCGGCCGAGGCGGTGCAGATAGCCATCGCCCTGGAGGAGAAAGCGCAGAAGTTCTACCTGGACGTGGCCGAGCGTTCGCAGGCCCTGCTGGCCACCATCCCCCGGGCCTTCCGCCGCGTGGCGGAGACGAGGGGCAAACGGAAGATAGAATTGCAAGCAATGATGGGTAAGTAAGACGTGAAACGTGATGCGTGAAACGTAAGACGTATTGCGTGTTGCGTGTTACGTATGAGACAAACGGAACACGCAACACGCACCACGACAACAATGGGGAGATGCGGCTTATATCCCCGCGTCTCCCCATCTCCTTGTCCCCCTGTCTCCCCGTCCCCCCGTCCCTTGTCTACTTGTTTCCTTGTCTACTTGCTCCTTGTCTACTTTCCTCAAAACCACACCTGCCCCCGCTTCAGGAACTGCCCCGCGCCTGGCTTCCCCAGGAACTTGTCCCCTTCCACGATGACCTTGCCCCGCGACAGCACCGCGGCTGGCTTGCCGGTGACCTTCGTGCCTTCGTAGGGGCAATAGTCCACGCGCTGGTGCAGTGTGGCCTGGCTCAGGGTGTGCTTGGCCTTGTGGTCCCAGATCAGCAGGTCGGCGTCAGAGCCCACGGCGATGGTGCCCTTGCGCGGGAAGAGGCCAAAGAGCTTGGCCGGCTGCGTCGCCACCAGATCCACGAAGCGATTCTCATCGAACCAGCCGCCCAGGAAGCCCTTGCTATACACCAGATAGAGCCGCGTCTCCACGCCCGGCGCACCGTTGGGGATCTTGGAAAAGTCGTCGGTGCCGAACATGTCCTTCTGGCCTTTAAAGTTGAAGGGGGCATGGTCGGTGGAGACCACCTGCAAATCGCCGCTGGCCAGGCCGCTCCACAGCACGTCCTGGTGCCACTTCTCGCGCAGGGGCGGCGACATGACGTACTTGGCGCCCTCAAAGCCCGGTTCCTTGCAGTTATCAATGGACAGGAGCAGGTACTGCGGGCAGGTCTCGGCGAAGGCCGGCTGGCCGTTGTCCCTGACCTCCTTGACCTTGGCCAGGGCGTGCGCTGAGGTCAGGTGGACGATGTACACCGGTGCCTCGGCGATCTCGGCGAAGGCGATGGCCCGGCCAGTGGCCTCAGCCTCTGCCTCCGGCGGGCGACTCAGGCAGTGATGCACAGGCTGGCGTTTGCCCTGGGCCAGCATCTCCTTGACCATGATGTCCACAATCTCGCCGTTCTCGCCGTGGATGCAGATCATGGCCCCGATCCGCCCGGCCTGGCGCAGGGCCTTGAAAAGGGCGCCATCGTCCACCATGAGCGAGCCCTTGTAGGCCAGGAAGAGCTTGAAGCTGGAGATGCCGCCGGCCACCATGTCCGCCATCTCGGCGTTGACCGCCTCGGTCATGTCGCCGATGGCGATGTGGAAGCCGTAGTCAATCACCGCCTTGCCCCTGGCCTTGGCCATCCAGACGTCCAGGGCCTGTTGCAGCGTTTGCCCCTTGCTCTGGATGGCAAAATCAATGATGGTCGTGGTGCCCCCAAAGGCCGCGGCGATGGTGCCGGTCTCAAAATCGTCGGAGCAGACGGTGCCCATGAAGGGCAGGTCGAAGTGGGTGTGCACGTCAATGGCACCGGGGTAGACCCGCTTGCCTTTGGCGTCGATCACCTGTGCCCCCTCCATCTGCAGCCCCTGGCCGATGAGGGCGATCTTCTCGTCCACCACCAGGATATCGGCGGCATAAGTATCCGTGGCCGTGACGATGGTGCCGTTTGTAATCAAAGTCTTCATTTTTATGTCTCCTCGTAAGTTCCAAGTTCCACGTTCCAGGTTTCACGTTAGTTCCAGGTTCCATGTTCCAAGTTTCATGTTATCCCACGTTTCACGTTCCAGGTTAACGTGAAACGTGAGACTTGGAACGTGGAACATCAGTTTGGGTTTGCTTGTAGGTTTTCAGATACTGCATGAAGCCGCCGATCAGCCCTTTGGTCTTGGCTGCCTGGGCGTAGACGGCCTCGAATTGCTCCTGGGAAATGTATTTCAAGTCCAGGGCGGTGTAGGCTAAAGACTGCACTTCTACCGTAGAACGCCGGGCTATACCCAGGAAGCGCAAAAATTCGGTGGTTGATCCGCAATCAAAGCCTCCCTGTTCCAAGTTCCATGTTCTAAGTTTCACGTTTGAACCCTGGAACGTGGAACTTGAAACGTGGAACGTGGAACTTAAACTACTGCCTCGTCTGTAATCTCCAAACCCTTATCAAGGATGGCCAGGCCCTCTTTGAGCTCGGCTTCGTTGATGCATAGTGGCGGGTTCACGTGGATCATGTTCCAGCGCACGAAGGTGTAGAAGCCGTTCTCGCGTAGGAAGGCGGCCAGCTTGCCCATAGCGCCCATCTCGCTGGCTTTGGCGTTGAAGGGGGCCATGGGTTCCTTAGTCTGGCGATTCTTCACCAATTCCACAATGGAGAAGAGGCCGATGTAGCGTACATCGCCCACGCTGGGATGTTTCGCCTTGAGATTCTCCAGCTCCTGGCCCAAAATCTGGCCCATCTTCCTGGCATTCTCGATCAGCCCTTCTTCCTTGTACACATTGATGGTGGCGATGGCCGCGGCGCAGGCCAGGGCATGGGAGTTGTAGGTAAGCCCACCCCAAAAGACGTGATCCTCAAAGAACTGGCCGATCGGTTCAGAGATGATGGTCGCTCCCAGGGGGACGTAGCCCGAGGTCAGCCCCTTGGCCACGCTCATGATGTCCGGCACGACGTTCCAGTGGTCCACGGCGAACCATTCCCCGGTGCGCCCGAAGCCGCTCATCACCTCGTCGGTGATCAGCAGGATGCCGTACTTGTTGCAGATGGCGCGCACCTGGGGCAGGTAATCCTTGGGTGGGATGATGATGCCGTTGGTACCGGTGACCGTCTCCAGGAGCACGGCGGCGATGGTGTGCGGCCCTTCGTACATGATGACCTCTTCCAGATGCCTGGCGCACTCCAGGTGGCAGGTCGCCACCTGCTGGCTGAAGGGGCAGCGGTAGCAGTGGGGGTCCAGGAAATGGACGACGCCCGGTATGCCCGGCTCGGCGGGCCAGCGACGGGGGTCGCCGGTGAGGGTGATGGCCCCGGCGGTGCCGCCGTGGTAGGAGCGATAGCGGGCCAGAATCTTGTGCTTGCCGGTGTAGAAGCGAGCGACCTTGGCGGCGTTCTCGTTGGCCTCGGCGCCGCCCAGGGTAAAGAAACTCTTCTTCAGATTGCCGGGCGTGACCTCGGCCAGCAACTGCCCCAACCGTCCCCGCACCGCCGTGGCGTGGAAGGGCGAGGTGTACACCAACTTATCGGCCTGGTCCTTGATGGCCTGGATCACCTTCTTGTTCCCGTGGCCGATGTTGACGTTCATGAGCTGGGAGTTGAAGTCAATGTACCGCTTGCCGTCCGTGTCCCAGAAGTACACCCCCTGGGCATGGTCCACTACAATGGGCCTGACGGCCGCTTGTGCGGACCACTCAAAGATCGTGTACTCCCGGCAGAGATGGGTAATCTCTTCTGTGGTTAGTTTGGGAGTGGACATGATGGACTCCTTTCCAATTTGGGGAATGAGGGAATCAGGAAATCAGGAACCCCGATTCCCTGATCACCGACCCTATTGCGCAAGCTGTTCCAGAACCCTGGCAAATGCTTCCAACTCACCGCGCACCTGGGCAAACGTTGAACGAAGCCTCGAGACCAGGTGCTCTAGTCGCTCTGGTTCAAACTGAAAGGTGTAAACATTACGCACTACATGCCGAAAACCCAGGTACTCACTCAGAGCACTGATCGTCTCTGCTGATAGCACTTGCGGACGAACCTGAGGCAAGGTCAGGCTCATTTGATGCAACAGATCATGATGCCACTCGGCGCTGTCAGGCAGGCTTCTATCCACAGTCGTCGCAATGAGGTGAAATAAGCGTTCCAGACCCACGTAGAAGTCATGCAGGTTCAAAGCCACTGAATCCAGATAGAGATCCTGGTCATCAGGACGTTGCCGTGCCGCAGCCATCGCCCGCTCTGCACGTTCAATTACTCGTTCCACATCCGTTAGTTCCTGATGGATGCGTTCCGCCAGAACCAGATAGCGCTCAATCATAGGTTTACGCCCTCCCTTTCAATGACAGCCAGCAACGCAGGGCGACAGGCGCCCACATCTACGAGGTTGACCTGAATGTCCGGGTCCAGGCCGATCATCGCCCCGATAGCCCGGAAGGTGTCCTGGGGACGAATTCCCCAGGCCGCAATATCTACGTCTGACCAGAGGGTAAAACAACCTTTATGGATCAGCGAGCCGAAGACCGCCACCCGTGTTGCGCGGTATTCTTTCTTCAGCAGCGCGGTGGCACGCCGGGCCAGTCGCCAGGCCCGTAGTCGTCGCCTGGACACTGCTTGCTCTTCCGCCTGCTGACGTTCTTGGGCCGTGCGTCGATATACGGCCAGTTGTTCCGCTGTCAAGGGCAAAGCGGCCTCATTGCGGATTTCCGCTCGCGAAGTCCTGCGTCCGTCATCCATTCCTTCCATTTTCCTCTCTCCTCTCAAACCTCCGCGCACTGCTGATTTGCCAATTCGTTGATTCGTTCATTCGCTCATTCGCTGATTCCCCTCCCCGGCTTCGTCACCTGCATCGTGATGCACCCCTGCACCGGACAGATGAGCGAGCACAGGTTGCAGCCCACGCAGCGCTCCTCAGCGAAGAAGGGAATGCGGCTGTCCGGCACCAGGTCAATGGCCTGGTGGCCGCCATCCAGGCAGGCAATGTAGCACAACTGGCAGCCGATGCACTTCTCCTTGTTGACCCTCGCCCGCACCTGGTAGCTCAGGTCTAACTGGCCCCAGGCCCCCACTTTGGGCACGGAGACACCAATCAGTTCGCGCACCGTTTTGTAGCCCCGCTCGTCCAGGAAGTTGTTCAGGCCATCAATCATGTCCTCCACGATGCGGAAGCCCCAGTGCACGACCGCCGTCTGCACCTGGATACACGAGCAGCCCAGGAGCATAAACTCCAGGGCGTCGCGCCAGGTCTCGATGCCGCCGATGCCAGAGATAGGCAGGCCGATCTGCGGGTCGCGAGCGATCTCGGCCACCAGGTTCAGGGCGATGGGCTTGACCGCCGGGCCGCAGTAGCCGCCGTGCGAGGATCGCCCGGCTACGACCGGCAACGGGGTGAAGGTGTCCAGGTCCACGCCCGTGAAGCTGGAGATGGTGTTGATGAGCGAGAGGGCATTGGCGCCGCCGGCCTTGGCCGCCCGGCCGATGACCTGGATGTTGGTGATATTCGGCGTGAGCTTGACGATGACCGGCGTGCGGGCGTGCTCCTTGGCCCAGGAGGTGATTTCTTGGGTGATCTCCGGGTCCTGGCCGATGGCCGCCCCCATGCCCCGCTCGCCCATGCCGTGCGGGCAGGAAAAGTTGAGCTCCAGGCCGTCGCAGCCGGTATCCTCGGTGCGCCGGACGAGCTCTCGCCAGGCCTCGGGCTTGGGCTCGACCATCAAAGAGACAATCACGGCATGCTGGGGGTAGCGCTTCTTGAGCCGGGCGACCTCTTTGAGGTTATCCTCGATGGAGCGGTCGCTGATCAGCTCGATGTTGTTCAGGCCCAGCAGCCGCCGGCCCCGGTAGTCCAACCCCCCCAGGCGCGAGCTGACGTTGACGATGGGCTCGCCGATGGTCTTCCACACTGCCCCGCCCCAACCCTGCTCGAAGGCGCGGGCCATCTGGTCGTAGGTGTTGGTCACTGGCCCGGAGGAGAGCCAGAAGGGGTTAGGCGATTTGATCCCCGCCAAACTTACACTCAGATCAGCCATGTCGCTCACCTACCTTCACTCAGCATCTGGGCAATGCCATACGCCGCTCTCTTCCCCTCGGCCACGGCAAAGACGACCTCGCGGCCGCCGTTGACGCAATCGCCCCCGGCGAAAACCTTGGGATGGGAGGTGCGGCCACTATCGTCCACCTGGATCAGACCGTTGGCCATGCGCACGCCGAACTTCTGGGGCAGGGCGGGGTTCATCGTCTGTCCCAGGGCTACGATGACCATATCGGCGGGCACCTTGTACTCCGAACCGGGGATAGGGATCGGCCGCCGGCGACCGCTTTCATCCGGTTCGCCCAAGCACATCTTGCTCAGCACGAGCTTCTCCACCCGCTCGCTGCCCAGGATTTGCTGCGGGGCGGCCAGCCAGTGAAAGGTCACGCCCTCCTCTTTGGCCAGGCTCTGCTTGGCTGGATAGGCGGGCATCTCGGCGGCGGTGCGGCGATAGTAGACGGTCACCTCCTCCGCCCCCAGGCGTTTGGCAGCGACGGCGGCGTCCAGGGCGGTGTTGCCGCCACCCAGCACGGCCACCTGGCGGCCCACGGCCAGGCGAGCCAGAGACTTGGTTTTGGTGTCCTGAATGAAATCCAACGCCTCCACCACGCCCTTCAGCTTAGCCCCCGGCACCTGCAGCGGCAGCCCCTGGTTCAGGCCCAGCCCCAGGAAGACAGCATCGTACCTGGCCAGGAGATTGTCCACGGGCACGTCCTGGCCTACCGCCTGGCCAAAAACGAATGCCACCCCCAGGCTCCTGACCAGTTCCACCTCGGCCAGGGGGATCTCTTTGGGCAGGTGGTAGTCCACGATGCCGTAGGTAGCCATGCCGCCGCCTTGCTCCTGCGCCTCGAAGACGGTGACGCCGTAGCCCAGCCTGGCCAGCTCGGCGGCGCAGGCCAGACCGGCCGGTCCGGCGCCCACCACGGCCACCTGTTTGTTCTTCTGGCGGCCTTTGTGCAGCACCTGGACGCCGTGGGCCGTCGCCCAGTCGCAGACGTAGCGTTGCAACCGGCCAATGGCGATGGGCGGACGGCCTTCCTTGAGCATGACGCAGGCCCCTTCGCACAGCTTCTCCACCGGGCAGACGCGAGCGCAGGTGGCCCCCAGGATGTTGGCGCTGAGGATCACCCGCGCCGCGCCCTTCAGGTTATCCGTGGTAATCTTGCGAATAAAACTGGCCACATCAATGGCCGCCGGGCAGGCCTGCGTGCAGGGAGCATCGTAGCAATAGAGACAACGGTAGGCCTCGCCCAGGGCGGCGTCCACGCTCAGCGGCGGCTGCATCTCGGCGAAGTGGGTGGCGAGGGTGGTGGTTGATAGGTCTGCCTTCCATGTTTCGTTCATAGCTTACTGGGTAGACAAGTAGGCAAGGCGGGAAATAGGTAATCAGGTAATCGGGGAATCAGGGATAAACTACCGTCCTGATTTCCTAATCACTGATTTCCTGATCACTGATTCCCTGTCTACTTGTCTACTATGCCTCCTACAACGCACAGATGTCTCCGTAAAGCTCGGGCCGCCTATCCCGATAGAACTGCCAGGTATTGCGCACCTGCCGGACCAGGTCCATGTCCAGGTCGCGCACCAGCAGTTCTTCTTTGTAGGCATCGGCTACGTCGCCCACGAACTCGCCGCGCGGAGTGCAGAAATAGCTCTGGCCGTAGTAGTCGTTGGGACCAAACTCCTCTTCCTTGCCTACGCGGTTAATCGTCCCCACGAAGTAGCCGTTGGCGATGGCGTGGCTGGTCTGCTCGATGCGCCAGAGGTGTTGGGAGAGGCCGCGCGAGGTGGCACTGGGGATGAAGACCAGCTCGGCGCCGTGCAGCCCTAGCATACGCGCCCCTTCGGGAAAGTGGCGGTCGTAGCAGATGTACACGCCGATTTTGATGCCCAGGGTGCTTTGGAAGACCGGATAGCCGAGGTTACCGGGCCGGAAGTAGAACTTCTCCCAGAAGCCGGTCAGGTGGGGGATGTGGGTCTTGCGGTACTTGCCCAGGTACGTGCCATCGGCGTCAATGACAGCGGCGGTGTTGTAATAGACGCCCGGCTGCTCCTCCTCATACATGGGGACAATGAGGGCGATACCGTATTTCTTGGCCGTCTCTTGCATGAGCTTGGTGGTGGGGCCATCGGGGATGTGTTCCACCCAGGAGTAGTGTTTGGCCTCCTGCACCTGGCAGAAGTAGGGGCTGTAGAAGAGTTCCTGGAAGCACATGATCTGCGCCCCCTGCCTGGCCGCCTCGGCCACGTAGTTCAGGTGCTTGGCGATCATGCTCTCCTTGCTGCCCGTCCAGGTCGCCTGGAGCAACGCGCCACGGAGTATCATACGACCCTCCTCGCTCTTAAATTGCAAAGGGGCGGCCAGACATACCGACCGCCCCTTATTCTGTCTCCCAACGATAACAATATAGCACGCCGCAGGGCAAAAGTCAAGGGCGGGACGGTTCTTTTTGCCGTTACCTGCTTCTGGTGAGGATGTGGCGCAATACCGTGCGCTCGAATAAATTCGGCTTCTAATTGCACAAGCATAGGTTTCTACACGATTAGAAGCGGAATTTATTCCCGCGCTGACACAAGAGAGCCCACAAGTGTTTACAAGTGGCTGTTTATCTGCTATACTAACAATTGGCAATTGCTTATCGAGGAGGCAACTGATGACTTACGACCGCATTGAGATCAACCCGGCGATCATGTTTGGCAAACCAGTCATCAAAGGTACGCGCATCACCGTAGAGCATATCCTGCGCAAGCTGGCCGGTGGGATGACGATTGACGAGATCCTGGCCGATCACCCGCACCTCACGTCGGATGATGTGTATGCCGCCGCTGCCTTTGCTGCTGATTACATGGCTCAGGAGATGAAAGATGCAACAGTTTGTGGTCTACGCTAACATCTCCATCGTGGTTCCGATCGAAGTCTCTGCTGATAGCGCTGAGGAGGCTCTAGAGCGGGGTGAACAGATCTTCGATAACATGACTGATGAGGAAATCATCTCTGCGGGAATGATTGGAGCCCCTTTGGATGGGGTTTTCTGCGTCAAGAACACGGAAGGCGACATTATCCTGGAAAAGGCATGAGAAGAACTCGATTAAGGCACCCTCGCTTTGGACGGCATGCAGACCAGGGACAGGCGGAGGTAAGTAGAAATGGAAGAGAAACGCAACCCCTTCTTCTTCAGCGGTATGGTGCAGCGGCCAGAGGACTTCTATGGCCGCAAGGCCGAACTCCAGCGCATCTTTGGCCTCCTGGGCGGAGCGCAGCCGATGAGCGTCTCCGTTGTAGGGCCGCGGCGTATTGGCAAGAGCTCCCTCCTCTGGTACATCTGCCAGAAGGGGCAGGAGAGGCTGGGCAAAGAGTGGCGCTTTGGCTACGTGGGGCTGGATGGTTTGGGCGACCTCACTGTGCTACGCCTCCTGCGGGCTATGGCTGCTGCTCTGAAGGAGAACCTGTCTGATGACAGCTACGAGGGTTTCAGCACCCTAGTGGACGGCCTGGTGAAGAAAGGGCAAAGCCTTGTCCTCTGTCTGGACGAGTTCGAGGCCGCGGGGCAACTGGGCAGCGACTTTCTGGGCTACCTGCGAGGTCTCATTAGCACCAACAAGGTAGCTCTGGTTGTAGCTACCGAGAGGCCACTGGAGGAGTTGTCCCAGGATGGCGTGCTGACCTCACCGTTCTACAACGTCTTCGCCAGGGTGGACCTGGGGCCAATGCCCGAAGCCGAGGCGCGGGAGTTGTTGACTCAGCGGGGCGCAATGCCCTTCTCCTCAGAGGAGATTGCCACAGCTCTCCGCCAGTCGGGTGGGCATCCCTTCCTGCTCCAGCAGTTAGGCTCTCAACTCTACGAGAAGTATTATGGTGGGGCTGGCACTCCACTAGTGACAACGGGACCAGGTGTCTCGCAAGCTCGTCGTCCTCGACCAGCTTCGTCCCTGACCTGGGCACTCGTGGGCTACTCAGGAGCACTCATGATCCTGGCCCTAGCCATAATTCTTCCCTCGCCGGTAAACCTGATCGGCTACGGGGTATCGGCTGTGCTGACCATTCTGGGGTTCCTGGCAACCTTGGAATACCTTTTCGGGGCACGCTCGTCGGCGACACCAAAAGGAGGGAGGCCATGAGCCCACGGCGAAAAGCCACGTCTGTCGGGACAATTGTGGGGACCGGATCCGTCGTGCCTCTCTCTGGGCCAGGGGGTGTGGCGACACCGGCTATCCAGCCATCAACTTTGTCCCCGGCCTTGCCCGGCGTGGTGCGCGTAGAACCAGGGGAGAAGACCCTACTCATCGAGATCCAAGAGAAGCCTAAACTATGGTGGCAGCGCTATCGGTTCCTGTTGGCCGGCGCTCTGCTGTTGGCATTGGCACTGGCAGTGGGGATTGCCTGGTGGTTTACCGTCCGGCCTCAGCGTAACCCGGTGACCCTGACCCCGCCTATGCCGGCGCTCTTGGTGGTGCTGACTCACCCGGCCGGTCTGAGCCTGGGGGATAGCGGCACGTTGGCCATTGAAGTGACCAACCAGGGGTCAGCTCCCCTCTCCGGTCTGAAGGCCACCATAGTCTTCAGCCAACCATTAGCCGTGAGTCTGCCCATCACTGGGAGTACTGTTCTGGACTTTGGCTCCCTGGAAGTTGGTGAGGGCAAGCGGCGACAACTCTCCTTTCAATTGGTGCAAAACGTCCCACTAGTCTTCACCCTACGGCTGGCCCCGGCTGGCGAACCAGAGAAAGTTTATGGTCCACACCAGGTCCGCTTTGTTCCGGTGCCACTCCTGGGGACTGTAGTTGTATTGTTCATCGGCATCTTAGGTGGTGCTGGGTTTCTCCTCTGGCTCCTGCAGAACCCCCTAGAACGACTGCTAGGAAAGTAAGGGCCGACTGCGTCACACCTCAGCTGGACACATCAGATATGACGTCGACATGTTGTGCTTTTTGGGAGGAGGTAACCAATGGGTATACGTAGGACGTTCTTCCTCGTTTTGCTCCCACTAGCCATCCTCATACTCGCCTTTGTAGTCTTCATCCTCAAAGTGGAGTTCGGGCTCCTGGCCTTCGCGGTCAGCTTTATTGTCTCCACGCTGATCATTCTGATATTCTTCCGGGTAGAAGAAGTGCCGGGCTACGACAGGCTGATCATCTCACGAGGCGGGATGTTCATTGATACGCATAGGCAGGGAGGGAGGGCCTTTCTTATTCGGGGGTTAGAAAAGCCGATTAGGATAGACTTACGGCCGAGAGGGGAAGAGGTCACGGACGACCTTTGTTTTACCGAGGAAGGCATCGGTATTCGCATCAACTATTTTTTCCTTTGGAAGGTCGTAGACCCTATGCGATACCTCTTGGGGCCTGGGGACTTACCAGCTATTATGAAGGGAATAGCCTCGGCAATGCTGAAGACCGAAGTGGGTGAGCTGCCTCTTGAAGATGTCTTAATGCGAATAGATAGGATAGGCACGAAGATGAGAGATTATCTTCAGAAGAGCGTTGAGGCGAAAGCCTGGGGGATCGAATTCATCACGATAGAGCTGGGCAGTATAAAAGTCCCCCCTCGCATAGAAGCCATCTTGGAGCAGAAGATGGTATTGGCCATGGCCGTCCCCAATCCATTCATGCCTGGCAGATCATTCGTGTCTGGCAATCCCTTCGTGGCTGGACCACCACTGTCAGCAGGAAGCCCCCTCTTTGTAGGGCGGAAGCATATCCTAAAAGAGATCACCGAGCACTTGGCAGCGGGGCGTGGCACCGTGGCCGAAGCCCTCCCCAAGCCGGCCTTGGTGCTCTACGGCCAGCGGCGCATGGGCAAGAGTTCTATCCTGCTGCAACTCCCGGTGCGTCTGCCAGAGGATTACATCCCGGTCTACGTCGACCTACGCGGCATGGCGGCCCAGGGGACGGCAGGGCTGCTGCAAGGGCTCGCCGGGGCGGTGGCGAAGACGTTAGTGACCAAAGAGCTGCCAATGCCAGCCGTGGCGTCACTGGAGGACTTTGTCCCAGAACCCTTTGGCGCCTTCAATGCCTTCCTGGATGGTGTAGAAGCGTCCATAGGCACGCGGCGGGTGGCCCTCCTCCTGGACGAGTTTGAATGGCTCCAGGAGAAGGTGGACGATGGGATAATCAGCCGGGACATCTTCGGTTATCTGTCCTCGGCCATTAAGTTGCGCCCACGGCTCTTCCTGGTCTTCGCCGGGCTGCACAGTCTGGAGCAGATGCGCCGGGAGTACTGGACAGCCTTCCTCTCTGGAAACTCTGTGGGTATTCACGTTAGCTACCTGAGCCAGGCTGAAGCTGGTCGGCTACTGGGTATGCTCCCGGTGGATACGTCGCCTCGGGTGCAACAGCATATCTGCCTGGCTACCGGCTGCCAGCCATACCTTCTACAGGTGATCTGCTACCGGTTGATGGAATACATACATACTAGAGAGCCATTGCCGGAGGAGGCTAGTGTGTGTGACGTCACTGCGGTCTTAGACGTAATCCTGGAGAAGGGTGATGCCGACTACTACTTCGAGGACTACGTCTGGCGGTACTCCACCCCAGCGGAGCGGGAGGCCCTGGTGGCTCTGGCCCGGCCAGGTAGGCAAGGAGGCCCACCGCTTCAAGAGGAGGCCCTGCGTTCACTGGAACACCGCGAGATCCTGACCCAGCGACGTGACGGCACCTGGCGCTACCGCGTGGAGCTGGTGCGGCGCTGGGTAGCCCGGAAAGCAAGAGAAGTCACCACCACGGCAGACATTTTGAAAGGGCTCCCGCTCTGGTGATCTGCTGGTGATTAGAAGCCACACCTACGCTTGCGCAGTCGCTATTCGGCGACTCAAACCAGTCGGCGAAGGCGTTGTTCGGCCTATAGCCGCAACTTCCCGCCACCAGATCAAGGAGACCTGCACAGTTAAAGCTCTGCTATCTCTGGGAGTTGGTCTGAAAGGCCATGGAGTAAGCTTCTAACCTTTTGAACAGCCAGAAAAGGCTACTCCACCACCCATTCTTCAGATAAGCTCCAGGGGCTTTCAAAATGTCTGACCACCACGGAGGTGTGAGCATGAGCGATAAACTGCGGGTTTCAACTAGCTGGATCAATCTGGTCAATGGGGTGTCTCAGGAGGAAGCCCCCGGTCTGGGGCAGGTGGGGCCGGGCTTCCGGCTGCCCATCGGCCCGGATAAGGGCACCCTGTACATCCTGGTGGAGTCGCTGCGGGGGCCTCAGCCAGACGTGGAGCGCCAGGTGGTGGACGCCATTGCTGAAGCGTACCGCCGTACTTCGGCCGGCAGTATCACCGGGGCCTTGCGCCAGGCTCTGACGGCTGCCAACCGCCAGCTCTATCAGGCCAACCAGGCCGCCCTGCCTGACCAGAAGGTCGCCGTGGGCACCACCTGCGCCGTCTTGCGTGGGGCCGATCTCTTCCTAGCCCAGGTTGGCCCCGCCCTGGCCTACATGGTGCACCGCGGCACCTTGCAGCGCGTGCCTACCGACTCGCCCTGGCTATCCACGGCGCGAGCGCCCACCGCCCCCATCTCCGTCCCCCTGGGCGCTCTGTCGGAGACTGATCCCCTCCTGGTGCACTTCTTCCTGGAGCCTGGCGATTTGCTCGTCCTGTGCTCCAGCCGCCTGGTAAGCTACGCCGCCGAGGAGGAGATTCGTACAGCCGTCATCCAGGGCGATCCGCAGGCTGTGGTGCAGGCCCTGGAGCAACTCGCCCGCGGGCGCGATCTGGTGGCTCTGGCCCTCGCCGCGACCAGCGCCGAGGCGGAGGCAGTGCCAGTTGGTGAAGTGGCTCCGTCTGCCGCTGTCCCGGCCCCCGTGGGCAAAGGTGTTGGCGAGCGGGCCCGCTTGTCCCTGGCCGAGGGGGGCCGCAAGCTGTGGGGGCTGGTCACCTTGCCCTTCATCGCCCTGGCCGCTCGCCTGGGCCTGCGCCCGAAGCCAGAGGAGGTCGTCCCGCCGCCTGAAGCCGTCCCGCCGCCTGCAGAAGTAGTTCCGGCGCCGATCCCCAGGGAGACCGTGGAGATCCCCTCGCTGGTGCCCAGCGAGGAAGCCTCTGTGCTCCCACCCTACCTGCGGGGCAAAGTCCCGCCCGTCGCCCAGCCTACCCCGCCTCTGGTAGAGGTGGCCCCAGAAGAGATCGCGCCCGTACCCCGTGAGGCCCCACGCCCCATCTCGCAGCGCGCCCGGGAGGTCGTGCGGGCTTTGCGGGAGAGATTGCGGCCAGCGGCGGGAGTGCCGGAGGAGAAGATCGCCGTGGAGGCCCCCGCTGCGGAAGCGGGCGAGGCACCTCCCGTCAGACGTCTCCGGCCCACCTGGCCTAAGCTGGCCGTTCCGGGCCGTGGGTGGCTGCCGTGGCTCCTGGCGGCCGGGCTCATCGCCATCCTCCTGCTGTTCCTGGGCGTGCGTTGGGTGCATAATCGAGCGGAGACGGCGCGCCTCACCCTCCTCCTGCAACAGGCCGAGCAGAAACAGGGCAGCGCGGCGACCAGCGCCGATCGGGCCACAGCTCGCCAGCTCCTGACTGAGGCCGACGCCCTGGTCGCCGAAGCCCTCAAGCGTCGTCCCAATTATCCCCAGGCCGTGCGCCTCCAGGACGAGATTCAGAGCGACCTGGATAAGATCAACGCCGTCGTCCGTATCCAGGAGTTGACCACCCTGATGACGTTCACCACCCCTAACAGCGCTCCGGGGCGCATCGTGGTAGTGGGCATTGACGTCTACGTTCTGGACAAAGGCACCCAGCGCCTGTACAAGTTCCTGCTAGCGCCCAATGGCAACGCCTTGCAGGAGCTCAAGGTGGATCCGGTGCTCGTGCGCCGTGGCGACCCGGTCGGCAGCATCGTGGTGGGCGACCTGCTGGACATTTTCTGGCTGCCCGGAGGCGGGGCGCGCCGCACGGACAACCTGATGTGCCTGGAGAGTGGCGGCTCCCTGCTGGAGTACGCCCCAGAGCGGACTCCAGGGCTACGCCCCTTGCCCCTGGCCGACAGTAAGGCCTGGATGAAGGTGCGCGCCGCGGCTGGCTACGGCGGCAACGTCTACCTGCTGGACACGCAGCGCAACGCCATCCTCAAGTACGTGCCTACCACCAGCGGCTACACCAGCCCGCCTCTCGGCTATCTCGATGCGACGGTACGCGCCGATCTGACCAACACTGTGGATCTGGCCATTGACGGCGACGTCTACGTCCTGGTGCTGGACGGCCAGGTGTGGCGCTTCCGCCTGGGTAAGCCCCTGCCCTTCCCGCGCACTGACCTGGACAAGCCTATGCCCAACCCAGCGTCCATCTTCACCAGCCAGGCTGCCCAAGCAGTGTACGTGGTGGACGCCACCAACAAGCGCATCGTGCAGTTCAGCAAGGAGGGGGTCTTCCAGCGACAGTTCCGCTACGCCGGGTTCGATGGTGCCTTCGACAGCCTGAAGAACGTCTTCGTAGACGAGGAACGCAGCGTGATGTACATCACCAGCGGCAACAAGCTCTATCTCGCTCGCATACCCCGCTAACACCGTAGGGCGGGCGCGTCGCCCGCCGCCTCGTTCTGGGCTGTACAGGGGTACAAGGGGTAAGAAGGGGGAGTGGTAAACTGCGCGGCGTTGAAAGACACCACGCAGCTTTTTCGTCTCTGGATATGGGGAACCACTGAGACACGGAGAACACTGAGTTTGCTGTTTGCTCCGTGTCCTCTGCGTCTCTGTGGTTTTCTGCCCTGTTGGTTGTTGGTTGTTGGTGAGATCACCCATGCTGAACCGTAAATGGCATCGGGCACCCTTGCGAAGGTTCCGAAACCTTCGCAAGGGTCTGTACATCCTGGCCCTGCTCCTGGTGGCCGCCGCCCTGGCCCTCGCCGGGCTCGTGGGCAATGCTGCGGGTCTGACCCTGGCGGAGCCGCTGGCCGTCCGCGCCGGCGGCCAGGGGCTGCAAATCTACGACCGCCACGGCACCCTGCTCTTCCAGGGCCTTGACCAGGACAGCGGTGTGCGCAACCACGTGCCGCTGAGCGACATCCCCCTGCGCCTGCAACAGGCCACCATCGCCACCGAGGACGCCGGCTTTTACACCAACCCCGGCATCGAGCCCAAAGCCATCGTGCGGGCGGTGGTGCAGATGCTGCGTGGCGAAGGGACGAGCGGCGGTAGCACCATCACCCAGCAACTGGTGCGTCTGGTTTTCATGTCGCCAGAGGAGCGCCAGGAGCGCAGCCTGACTCGCAAACTGCGGGAGGCGCTGCTGGCCCTGCGCCTGACCCGCACCTACAGCAAAGACCAGATCCTGGAAGCTTACCTCAACGAGACCTACTACGGCAACCTGGCCTACGGGGTGGAGGCGGCGGCGCAGGCCTACTTCGGCAAGCACGTGCGTGACCTGGACCTGGCGGAATGTGCCCTGCTGGCCGGGCTGCCCCAGGCCCCAGCACGCTACAATCCCCTGGCCGATCTACGCGCCGCCCAGGCTCGCCAGGCCGTGGTGCTGGGGCTGATGGTCAAGCGCGGCTACATCACCCCCGCTGAGGCCGAGCAGGCCAAAGCCGAGCCGCTGCACTTTGCCGGTAGCGGGCTGGCCGGCCTGCCCCAGCCGCCGAGCTCGGCCTTCCGCCGCGCCCCGCACTTCGCGGCCTACGTGCTGGCCTTGCTGGAGGAACGGTATGGCGCCGACGTCGTGCGTAGCGGGCTGGTGGTTACCACCACGCTGGACGCCGATCTGCAGGCCATCGCCCAGAGTATCGTCCAGAGGCGATTGGCGGAATTGCAGGCCCAGGACGCCCACAACGCCGCCCTGGTAGCCCTGGCCCCGGCCACGGGCGAGATTCTGGCTATGGTGGGTAGCGCCGATTACTTCGATCCCACTATCGCCGGCGCGGTGAACGTGGCCACCTCGCCCCGCCAGCCCGGCTCGGCCCTCAAGCCCTTCGCCTACGCTGCGGCCTTCAGCGCGGCCAATCGGCCAGGCGATCCATCGGCCGTCTGGACCCCAGCCACGGTGGTGTACGACGTGCGCACAGCCTACGTGCTGGGCGAGAATCAGTCCTACGTGCCCTACAACTACGATGGCCTGTTCCACGGCCCGGTGTCGCTGCGCACGGCGCTGGCCAGCAGCTACAACCTGCCGGCGGTGAAGGTGCTGGAGCACGTGGGCCTGCCCGCCATGCTGGACCTGGTGCACGCTGCCGGTATCACCACCTTGCAAGACCCCGCTGAACGCTACGGCCTCAGCCTCACCCTGGGCGGTGGCGAGGTCAAGCTGCTCGATCTGACCGCCGCCTACGCCATGTTCGCCAGCGGCGGCTATCGCCGGGAACCGGTGGCCATCAAGGAGCAGGGGAGCAGAGGTGCAGAGGTGCAGGAGAGAATGCTCCCTTGCTCCCTTGCTCCTCTGCTCCCTTGCTCAGTTTTGGACCCCCGCGTGGCCTACCTGATCACCGATATCCTTTCTGACAACGATGCCCGCATGCCTGGCTTCGGTGAGTTTAGCGCCCTGCGGCTCAATCGCCCCGCCGCGGCCAAAACCGGCACTACGGCCGATTATCGTGACAACTGGACGGTGGGCTACACGCCGGACCCTTCGGGCTTGAGCCCTTCAGGGCGAAGCCTGGTGGTGGGCGTCTGGGTGGGCAACGCCGAGAACACGCCCATGCGCCAGATCACTGGCGTCTCCGGGGCGGCCCCCATCTGGCACGATTTCATGGAAGAGGCCCTCAAGGGTCAGCCGGCGCTTAGCTTTGCCGAGCCGCCCGGTCTGGTGCGACGTGAGGTCTGCGCCGATTCGGGCCTGCTGCCCAACGATGCCTGCCCGCGCCGGCGCATGGAGCTATTTATTCCCGGCACTGAGCCGCAACAGACCTGCGACTGGCACCAGCACCTGCGCGTGGACGTGCGCAGCGGTGAGCCGGCTACGGCAGAGACACCGCCGCAGTTTGTCGTGGAGCGCCTGGTCACCAACTACCCGCCGGAGCTGGCGGAGTGGGCGGAAAAATTGCGAATTGCGGATTTCGAATTGCGAATTTTGCACTTCGAAGTTCACAATCCGCAATCCGAAATCCGCAATCCGAAATCCGCAATCCGAAATCTTGTTCTCACCAGCCCCGACCCGCAGAGCGTGCTGGGGCTGAGCCCCAGCCTGCCGCGCGAGTACCAACGGTTGGAGGTGAGCGCCGTGGCCAGCGGGCCCGTGGCCTGGGTGGAACTCCTGGCCGACGGCGTGCCCATCGCCCGGCTGACCCAGGCCCCGTATCGCACCCTGTGGCCGCTGGCCCTGGGCGAGCACACCTTCCAGGCCATCGCCTACGACACCGCGGGCCAGGCCACGGCCAGCCAGCCGGTGAAAGTGAAAGTCGAAGAATAGGGCTCTGGAACCACCAAGACACAAAGGCACAAAGAAAACAAGGAGAGTTTCATGAAGAAGGCACTTTACCTGGCAGTCTTGCTTATCTTTGCCCTGAGCCTGGCCGCTTGTGGTGGCCAACCCACACCGACCACAGTCGTTCCACCGGCTACAGCGACACCGGTGTCACCGCCTGCCTTGACGCTGGAGACGCTCAAGAACGCCGAGTACCAATCCGAGTTCCCGGCCAGCAAAAAGGCCAGGCTGACCGACGGCCAGTATCAAGAGGATATTGTGCCGGGCTCAGCCACAAAACTGAACATCGTGCTGTACCCCATGGCCGCCTTTGGCGATCTGAACGGCGACGGCGTGGACGATGCCGCCGCGGTGCTGGTCGCCGATCCAGGCGGCAGCGGCACGTTCTATTACCTTGTAGCAGTCGTCAATCAGAATGGTACGCCCAAGCATGTGGCTTCTGTGCTCCTGGGCGATCGGGTAAGGTTCAAGTCCATCTCCATCCAGGCGGGCGAGATTGTGGTGAACATGGTCCAGCAAGCACTAGGCGATCCCATGTGCTGCCCGACGATGGAAGTCACACAGAAATACAAGTTGCAAGGCGATAAGCTTGTCCCAATCAGTTGAAGAACCACTAAGACACAAAGGCCCAAATAAAACTTGGTGTCTTGGTGCCTTGGTGGTTAGCTCCGGCTAGGGGGGTACAGATGAGAAGCGTTGTTGCCTGGGCGCATACGCCACTGCGCCGCTTGCTGCTGGCCTTAGTGGCCATAGCCATCCTGCTGGCGCTGGGTGTGGGCGCGGCAGCGGCCATCGAGCGCCAGGGGTATTATCACTTCACGCCGCCGCAGGTGGTGGGCTGGCAGTTGCCTGCCAGCCAGAGCCTGCCGGTGACGGGTACGCTCACTATCCAGGACGTGCCGGTGACCAGCACGTTCACCATCAGCTTCAGCCGGCAGATGAACCGCGGGATGGTGGAGCAGGCTATCAGGCTCACACCGTCCACGCCGGGCACGTTCGCCTGGCAGAGCGACCGCATCGTCACCTTCATCCCCAGCCAGCCGCTACGCCAGGGCACGGACTATCGCCTGGAGGTGGGCAGTGGGGCGCGCAGCGTCTTGCTCTGGGGCCTGCGCCAGCCCTTCAGCGCCACGTTCAGCACGGCCGGCGACCTCAAGGTGGCCTCCGTCTACCCGGCCAGAGGCAGCACAGAGGTGGCTATCAACAGCACCATCCTCGTGCACTTCAACCGTCCTGTGGTGCCGTTAACCGCCGTGCAGGTGCCGCCTAGCCTGAACCCAATGGTCGTCGCGCCGCCTGGCCCGAACCCACCGGGCTTGGAGCCGTCGGGCCCGAACCCGCTGATCATTGCTCCACCCGCTGATGGCGGGGGATACTGGACGGACACCAGCACCTTCACTTTCACCCCTACCAGCCTCAAGCCGGCGACGGTCTACACCGTCACCGTGCCCCGTGGCCTCACCGACGCCCAAGGTGGCGTGCTGGCGCAGGCGGAGGTGTTCACTTTCACCACCGTCTTCCCCGCCATCGCCGCACACCAGCCAGGGAGCTTCGCCCACTACGTGGATCCGGCTACAGACATCCGGATCACCTTCAACCAGCCTATGGACAAAGTATCGGTGGAAAAGCACTTCGCCGTCACCGATCCCCAGGGCTTCACCGTGACCGGCACGCTCCAATGGGAAAGCGAGACCACGATAGTCTTCACGCCGCGAGCACGCCTGACCGCCGGGGCCAGCTACGCCGTCCAGGTCAGCGCCGGCGCCCTGAACGCCGTACACTCGGCGATGACGCGCCAGGAAGAGTCCTGGGGCTTCACCGTCATCGAGGCGCCTAAGCTGGCCGCCTCCAGCCCCCGCGATGGCGATATGGCGGCCCGCGTGGAGGGTCGCCTGGTGCTCACCTTCACCGTGCCCATGGACACCGACTCGGTGGTGAAGAACCTCTCCATCGTCCCCAAGCTACCGCAGATTTATGGTCAGAATTGGCAAGCCCAGGACACCAAACTGGAACTCTACGCTCCATTTGACCCTTCAGAGATGTACACAGTGACCCTGGGCACGGCGATCGTGGATAAGCTGGGTCGCTCACTGGGGGGTAAACGCACCATCGTCTTTCGCAGCGCCCCGCTGCCGCCCAGCGTCAGCCTCATCAACGCCGGCTGGGTGCCCGGGGGCAAGATCAGCGCCTACAACGCCTACACCGGCACCAGGCAGTTCGTCAACGTGCGCAACGTCAGCCGCCTGGACTTCCGCCTGACCACCCTGGACCCCGTCGTTTTCTTCAAGGCACAGCGCGACTACCAGTTCTGGCAGAACTACAGGCCCACTGCCGCGCCGCTGGCCACCTGGAGCACAGACGTCAAGGTGGCACTGAACAAGCTGGGGCTAATCAGTGTTGCAGTCCCCATTAGTAGGGGCGAGGCATTCGCCAATGTCTCCTGCGTTGGTCCCAGTCCGCCAAGCGAATGCCTCGCCCCTACAGGCCTTTATTTCCTGGAAGTGACCACGCCGGAGGGCGTGGGTGACCGGCAGATCGTTCTGGTGACGCGCACCAACCTGGCCTTGAAGTTCACGGAGCGCCAGGCCCTGGTCTGGGCCACCGATCTGCAGAGCGGCCAGCCGGTGGCCGGTCGGGCGATCCGGCTGCTGCGCTCGGATGGGGCGACGGCGGCCACTGGCCAGACTAACAGCGACGGCGTCTTCCTGACCGATCTGCCTGCCGATACTCGCCTGCCGGAGCAGAAAGGCTACGGTCCCGGTGATCTGCTCGCCGTAGCCGATAGCGACGGTGATCTGGCCATGGTCTCCTCGTACTGGAACAGCGGCATCTCGGCCTGGGACTTCAACCTGCTCTCTCACCCCTCCCCTGGTAGGGGAGGGGACGGGGGAGAGGTCGTGGTCTACGTCTATACCGACCGGCCCATCTATCGCCCGGCGCAGACGGTGTACTTCAAGGGCATCGTCCGGGCGGATGATGACGCCGTCTACCGCCTGGCCGCCGCCGAGAGTGTGACCGTGACCGTGCGCAATGAGCAAGGTAAGGAGGTGTACGCCCAGAAGCTGCCGCTGTCTAGCTATGGGACATTCAATGGCGAGCTGGTGTTGGCTCAAGAGGCCAGCCTGGGGAGTTATCGGATTGACGCCCTCCTGCCGGGCCAGTCGCTTGACCCCCGCCTGGGGCCTGTGCCCGACCAGGGCGTCAACTTCACCGTGGCCGCCTATCGCAAGCCGGAGTACCTGGTGACGGTGGCTGCTGATCGGCCCAGTGTCATCCAGGGCGATACCATCGCCGTTACCGTGACCAGCAGCTACTACTTTGGCGCCCCGGTGACCGGCGCCCAGGTCAACTGGCGGGTCTACGCCGATCCGTATTACTTCTCCCTTCCCGACCAGTGGTACAGCTTCGCCGACTACGACGACGAGTGGCTCTGGTACGCGGGGAGCCGTCCTGGCGAGGGCCGCCGCGCCCTGACGCAGGGGCAAGGCACCACGGACGCCCAGGGCCGCCTCTCGTTCACCGTCCCCGCCGACCTCTCCCCCGGCCCCTCCCATGATAGGGGAGGGGTGAGGGGAGAGATCAGCCAGGTCTTCACCATTGAGGCCACGGTACGGGAGGCCAACAACCAGGAGGTGAGCGAGCGCACCCAGGTCATCGTCCACAAGGGTGAGTTCTACCTCGGCGTGCGGCCCACGCGCTACGCCGCTGAGGCAGGGAAAGAGGCTACGGTAGAGATCGTTGCAGTGCCAGCCCTGGGGGAGGTAACAACAGGGGTAACGGGGGTAAAAGGGGTAACAGGCACAGTGGAAATCTATTCCCGGAAGTGGAACAGCGTGCAGACCAAGGACCCCAGCGGCTACACCTACTGGCAGAGCGTGGCCGAGGATACGCTGCTCAGCACGCAGGTTATAAGTCCCCAGTCCTCAGTTCTCAGTCCCCAGTCCAGTTCGCAGGACTTGGGACCTGGGACTGGGGACTTGGGACTGGTGAAGTTCACCCCGCAGCAAAGTGGCACGTACCGCATCGTGGTCAAGGGGCGGGACAGCCGGGGCAACGATATTCGCAGCGCCGCCTACCTTTGGGCCTATCGCCCCGGGGCGGGCTACGTGCCCTGGCGACTGGAGAACAACGACCGCATCCAGCTCGTGGCGGACAAGCGGGAGTACCAGCCGGGCGAGACGGCCAGGATTCTGGTCACTGCGCCGTTTGCCGATTCGCTAGCCCTGGTCACGGTGGAGCGAGGCAAGGTGCGCAGCTATCGCCTGGTGCAAATCGTCGGAAACAGCGCCCTGCTGGACGTGCCGATAGAGAGCGATTACGCCCCTAACGTCTTCGTCAGCGTCAATCTGTTCAAGGGCGTCACCGCTGATCATCCGACGTCGGAGTTCAAGCTGGGCTACGTGGAACTCACCGTGAACGATGCCGGTAAATCGCTGGCCCTGAGCATCGCCACCGATAAATCACGCTACCAGCCTGGCGAGACGGTCACCTATCGCCTGCGCACCAGCGACAGCAGCGGCCGCGGCGTCCCGGCGGAGGTGTCCCTGAGCCTGGTGGACGCCGCCGTCCTGGCCCTGGCCGACGACAACGCGAAGCCCATCGGCAACGCCTTCTACGCCCGCCGCGGCCTGGCCGTGCAGAACGCCCAGACCTGGCTGCTGAGCATGGAGCGTCTTAATCGCACGCTGGACCAGCGGGCCAAGGGTGGCGGCGGTGCCGAAGCCGGCCCCAGCGTGCGCCGGGAGTTCCTGGACACCGCCTACTGGCAGGCTGATCTGGTCACAGACAAGGACGGCAATGGCCAGGTGAGCGTCAAGCTGCCCGATAACCTGACCACCTGGCGGCTGCTGGCCAAGGGCGTCACCCTGGACACCAAGGTGGGCGACGCCAAACAGGATGTCATTGCTACCAAGGACATCCTGGTGCGCCCCGTGCTGCCGCGCTTCCTCACCGTGGGCGACGTGGCCAGCGTCGGCGCCATCGTGCACAACTACACGGAGAGCCCGCAGAAGTTGACCATCAGCGCCCAGGTGGAAGGGGCGCAGTTCGGCGGCGTGGCGGGGACAACGGCCCTGACGACCACGGCCACCATCTCGCCGGGTGGTCAGCAGAAGTTCACCTGGAGCCTGACTGTGCCCAAGACGAGGTCGGTGAAGCTTACTTTCGCTGCCATACCAACCTCTCCCCTAACCCCTCCCCTACCAGGGGAGGGGAAGGTAGCGGTCACCCCTCCCCTACCAGGGGAGGGGAAGGTAGCGGTCACCCCTCCCCTACCAGGGGAGGGGAAGGTAGCGGTCACCCCTCCCCTACCAGGGGAGGGGAAGGTAGCAGTCACCCCTCCCCTCGCAGGGGAGGGGCAGGGGGAGAGGTTGACCGGCGATGCCGTGCAGATGACCTTGCCCGTGCAGGCCGTGGCCATCGCCCAGACCGTGGCCACCGGCGGCGAGGTGCCGCCCGGCAGCACAGTCACGGAGACGGTAGAACTCCCAGAGGAAACCGATGAGTTGCTGGTCACCGCCGAGCCGTCGCTGGCCGGAGGCTTACAAGAGGGCCTGGCCTACCTGGCCGGTTATCCCTATGGCTGCGTGGAGCAGATCCTGAGCACCTTCCTGCCGGACGTAATCATCAGCCTGGCGGGGAAGGACCTGGGCTTGTTGGACCAGAAATTTCAGCAGGAAGAGCTGCCCAAGATGGTGCAGCCGGCCCTGCAGAAGCTGTACCACTACCAGCACAGCAACGGGGCCTGGGGCTGGTGGGAGAACGACCCGGACAATGCCAGTACCACCAGCTACGTCCTCTACGGACTGCTGCAGGCGCGCCGGGCGGGGTACGCCGTAGACCAGAGCGTGGTGGATCGCGGCCTCACCTGGCTGCGCTCCTGGCTGGACTCCACGACCATTGATACGCCACCGCCACAGGATCACGGGGCGAAGCTGAACACGGCCGGCGTGCGCGCCTTTGCCCTCTACGTCCTGGCCGAGCATGGTCGGGGCGACCTGGGGATGAGCGTCAGCCTGTACGACCAGCGGGACAAGCTCAGCCTCTACGGCCGGGCTTACCTGGCCCAGACCCTCTGGCTGCTCAACGGCAAGCAGGCCGACAGCCGGGTGCAGACCCTGCTCAATGAGCTGGTGAGCGCGGCCAAGAGCAGCGCCACCACGGCCCACTGGGAGGGGGCTTACTGGCAGGAAGCCTCTCGCGACTGGTGGGCCATGAACACCGACGTGCGCTCCACGGCGGTAGTCCTGGACACCCTGGTGCGTATCGAGCCGCAGAACCCGCTGATCCCCAAGGCCGTGCGCTGGCTCATGGCCATGCGGCAGGATGGGCGCTGGGGCAGCACCTACGAGACAAGCTGGAGTCTGATGGCCCTCACCGACTACCTGTGCGTCAGCGAGGAACTCCAGGCCGACTACACCTACGCTGTGGCTGCCAACGGCCAGCGCATCGGCGGGGGCAAGGTGGACAAGTCCAACCTGAGCCAGCCCAACAAACTGCGGCTGGCGGTTGTAGGGGCGAGGCATTCGCCCACCGACTTGGGGCTAACGCCGGAAACACTGGCGAATGCCTCGCCCCTACTGGCCGGCGAGGCCAACCGCATCACGATCAACCGCCGCGCCGAGGCAGGGCAGACGGATAAGGGCAAGCTGTACTACACCATCGCCCTGCGCTACTTCGCCAGCGGCCCGGCCATCCAGCCCGCCAGCCAGGGGCTGAGCATCAGCCGCCAGTATCTGCCCTTCAACCGGCCCGACGCCGGCCCCGTGCACGGCATCGCCAGCGGCGAGGTGGTGCAGGTCAAGGTGACGGTGACGGCCACGCAGACGCTGCACTACCTGGTAGTGGAGGATCCCCTGCCCGCTGGCCTGGAGGCGGTGGACACCAGCCTGAAGACCACGAGCGTGGGGCTGCCGGGGGCGCAGGTCAAGGACACCAGCCAGCAGCCCTGGTGGTACTACAACTACTGGGGCTGGGCGCACATTGAACTGCGGGACGAGAAGGTGGCCTTCTTCGCCACCACTCTGCCCCCCGGCACCTACGAGTACACCTACCTGGCGCGGGCAACCACACCCGGCATCTTCCAGGTACTGCCACCCTATGGCTACGAGATGTACTTCCCAGAGGTCTTCGGCAATGGGGCGGGGGAGGTGTTTACGGTGGTGGAGTAGACAAGTAGACAAGGAAAGAGTAGACAAGGAACAAGTAGACAAGGCCCCTTCGCCTTGTCTACTTGCTACTTTTCTACTTGTCTACTTTTCTACTTGCCTCACCCGCCAACCGAGGGCGGCGCTGGCCAGGATGAGCAGGCCGGTGAGGAAGATGGTTTTGTTGACGCCGATGAGGGCGGCGATACCGCCGACTAAGAGCATCGGCACGATGGAAGCGGCATTAGCCACCGTGAACTGCACGGCGAAGATGCGCCCACGGAAAGAGGCCGGGCAGCGCTCCTGGATGATGGTCATGGAGGGGATATTGATTAAGGCAGCAGCAATACCCAGGAAGAAGGCCAGTACCATGATGATGGGGATGAGTTCCATTACCAGGCCAGAGGTGTCTATGACTCGCCCCAGGAGGTTGTAGAGGAGATAGCTGCCCCCTGTCTTGGCCGCCGCCACCAGCAGGAGGGAAATCCCCAGGATGACCAGCCCGGCGGTGATGAGCGTGTGCTTGGCAAAGCGATGGGCCAGGCGGTTGAGCAGAGTCGTGCTCAAGATCATGCCTATCCCCGCTGGGGCGAAGAGGAACACCATGTCCTCCGGCCTGGCCTTCATCACCCCTTCGGCAAAAGCGGGGCCTACCACGGCCAGGAGCGGCACCATCGTCGTCACCAGTGTCCACTGGGCCATGGCCAGGGACGAGGTGCGGTCGCGGGTGAGGATAGCCCAGCCCTCTTTGATCTCGGCCCAGATGCTGAGGATAATGCGCTGGCTCTCGGCGCTGGAGACCATAGTCAGCCGGGCCCGCTCGCGCGGCAACAGGGAAACCAGAATCGCTGCCAGCACGTAGAGGATGGCGGACAGGGCGAAGAAAGCCGGCAGGCCGAAGAACTTGATAATCAGCGGCGTCAGGACGATGAAGCCGATAAGCTGCGAGCCGTTGAAGGTGAGGTTGAACAGCGAGTTGGCCGTGATCAAATCCTCTCGACGTACCAGGCGCGGGATCGAGGCCGCCTCGGCCGGGGAGAAGAACTGGCTGATGGTGGCAAACAAGAAGTTGACCATCAGGATCAGGCCCAAGGTCTGATCGAAGAAGATGTAGCCCAGGACGGCGCAGGCGCGCAGGGCGTTGGTGATGACCAGGATCACCTTCTTGTCCATGCGGTCTACGAAGACCCCGGCCAGGATGCCAAAGAGCACCGAGGGTACGATGAAGGAGAGCACGGTCAGGCTCACCGCCGCGGGCGAGTGCGTGCGTTCCTGCACCAACACCAGCAGGGCCAGATTGATGCCGTTCTGCGCCACCTGCGAGGTAGCCTGGGCGGCCCAGAGGGCCAGAAACTGATGGTTGCGAAAGATCGGCGGGGCAACTGGCGTCGTGGCCGCGGCGGCTTGCTCCGCCGGGACGGTGTCGTCAGGCATTATTGGTCCTTCGTCCTTGGTCTTTCGTCCTTGGTCTTTCGTCTTTCCTTCTCCCTCTCTTGTTCCTCCACCCCTGCGCTGCCCCTCCACTTCATTCAGGGCTACGGCTCAGGGCAAGCCTTCTGCACAAACCCCTTGAGGCGGCGTTCCAGAGTGCTGCGCGGCAGGAGGATACGGTGGTCGCAGCCCTGGCACTGCAAGCCGATGTCGGCTCCCAGGCGCACCACGCGCCACTCGTAGCTGCCGCAGGGGTGCGGCTTGCGCAGGCGCACAATATCGCCCAGGTGAAACTCCACGATGGTGGGCATGGCTGCGGCTCTCCTCTTCTCTGGAGCATTATAGCACATATCGCCCGTCCACGCCAGACCGTTGACAATCCACCCCGCCTTCTGCTATACTGAAACTGGTCATTCAAAGTGACACCTTGCCGCCCCGTGAGCAATCATGGGGCATCTTCGTCTAGCAGCCGGGGCGATGCACAGGAGCCAAAAGTGATTGAAATCTGTGGACTCACCAAATGCTACGGCGATCTAACGGCTGTTAAGGATTTAACACTAACGGTCAACCCTGGTGAGTTGTTCAGCCTGCTGGGGCCCAACGGGGCTGGGAAAACCACGGTGCTGAAAATCCTGGCCGGCCTGCTGCGGCCAACGGCGGGCACGGCCCGCATCGCTGGCCACGACGTGCTCCAGGATGGCCAGCAAGCCAGGGCCATCACAGGCTACCTGCCCGAGTCGCCCTTCCTCTACGAGAAGCTGACCGGGCGGGAGCTCCTGGGTTTTATGGCCGACCTGTATCGCCTACCGTCAGAACGGGCCAGTCAGCGTGCCCAGGACCTTCTGCGCCTCTTTGACCTGCAAGGCGTGGCCGACGATCTGATTCAAAGCTATTCCCACGGCATGCGCCAGAAGGTGGCCCTGGCCGGTGTCCTCATCCACGAACCAAAAGTCCTCATCCTCGACGAGCCGACCTCGGGCCTGGACCCCAGAAGCGCCCGGCTGATGAAAGATCTCCTGCGCGAGCTGTGCCAACGGGGCACCACCATTCTGATGTCCACGCACATCCTGGAAATCGCCGAGCGTCTTTCGCAGCGCATCGGTATCATCCACCAGGGACAACTCATCGCCTGCGGCACTATGGACGAGCTCCGCGCCCTGAGTCGTGGCCCTGGCTCGACGCTGGAAGACCTGTTCCTGCAACTGACCGGTGGTGTCGAGGTGGAAGAACTGGTACGTTATCTGGAAGGATGAGGATGCGACAAGAGATTCTGCACCTACTGCGCTGGCGCTGGCGGGTGCTAGACCGGACCTATACCTGGCTGCAACCAGTACTGGTCTTAGTAGCCATACTGGGTTGTCCCCTAGTCTTCTTTGGGACCTTCAAGCTAGGCGAGGTGCTTCGTTTCGTGGGGCCAGGATTCCAGTGGATGATTCTGAGCCTGGTCATGCTCATGGTCCAGCTCCTGTTCCTAGGCAGCAGCCTGCCAGCAGTGGTAGCGGCGCTCTACCTGGGCAGCGACCTGGAACTGCTCCTGGCCGCACCGCTGCGTGCCCGTTCGGTTTTCACCGCCCGCCTGTTGGAAGTGCTGGCTTTCCCCGGTGGTCTGCTCCTCATACTCATCCTGCTACCTGCCCTCTGGGGCCTGGGCTTGCGTCTGGGGATGGGCCTCGTCTACTATCCGCTGGCTATCCTGGCCGTGCTTTGCCTGCCGTTGCTGCCCCTGGCGCTGGGCACGCTGCTGACGATGTCCCTAGTGCGTTACCTGCCTGCTTGGCGGGTGCGGGAGATGCTGGCCGTGGCCGGCACCCTACTTTGGCTACTCTTCTACCTGGGGCAACAGGCACTCTTCACCGGCTTCCAGGAGCGTTTCCTTCCTCTACTCATGGCCATGTTCACCGGCGGGGAGCGCCCGGCCTTTCTGACCATGGACCCAGGGCCGCTGCCGGGCAACTGGGCGGCCTGGTCCCTGGTCGCCGCGGGCCTGGGCAGGATTGGGCCGGCCTGTCTGTTCATGGGCCTTTTTGCGCTCCTTTCCCTGGGCGCCTATGGGCTGTGCCTGCTGGTGGCGGAATGGCTCTACCTCTCCGGCTGGGCCAACATAGGTGTAGTGCAACGGCGCCGCCGGCCGGTGAAAACGGCGGGTGCTGTCCCGTACCGCACCCGCTGGCTGCCAGCAACCTTCCGGGCAATTGTGCTTAAAGATTGGCGGGTGCTGCGACGCGACCCGCAGGCCCTGCTGCAACTGGCCTGGCCGTTGGCTTTCGTCCTGGTCTGGCTATTCTCGGGTCAATTTAGAGGCCTGCCGTACTCATTCTTTCTTGGCAACACAATTGTCTGGTGGACCGGGTTAGGTGTAGCCTGGTTTTGCCTGATGGCTGTTTCCGGCCTGGCGCTCGCGGCTATCAGTCGCGAGGGGCGTAGTTTCTGGGTGCTGCGCAGCGCCCCCCTTTCGGCTTGGGAATTGATCGTCAGCAAGTTCTGGGCGAACTACCTGCTCTGCCTGGGCCTGGGTCTGCTTTTCAGTCTGGGCGCGGCCTGGCTCCAGCGAACCGGCCTGGTGGGGTTCAGCTACAGCCTGGGGCTGGTGATGCTGATGGGCATGGGCATCACGGCGATCTATCTGGCCTTCGGTGCGCAATCGCCCAATCTGACCTGGGACAATCCCCGCCAGGCCTATAACCAGGGGAGCGGCTGCCTGGGCTTCATCATCGGTGGCGTTTATGCCCTGAGCATAGTGCTCATCCTGGCCGTGCCCATCGGCCTGCCAGCCTGGGAGCCGCTATTGAGCCTCCTGCGGCTGGTAGTCGTCGTGGGGCTGACTGCCGGCGTGACGTGGAAAGCGCTGCTTGCAGCGCGTCAGGGCGTCGAAGCTATTGAATTGTAGTTCGAGCTGTGGTAAAATGGATGGCAGCGAGAGAAGCGCTGAGCACGTAGGGTAATTTATCGCTCATGGCGGGGAGGTGCCACGATGATGAGCAGACGTTTGTTGTTCTTGCCTCTGGCCCTTTGCCTGGTGCTGGCCGCCTTCCTCCTGTGGTACGGGCTGACCACGCCGTTAAGCCCGCAATCAGCCCTGGCCAGTGCCTACACCACAACCACCGGACTCCACTCGGCGCACATCGTCATGGAACAGATTATGCACACCTCCCAAGAGGACCGGCCCGTAACCCGGGTGTGGTATGCTGAGGGCGACTTCCAGTTCCCAGACCGGATGCAGATGACCGCCAGGTACGATGGTCAGACCATGGAGATGGTGACCATCGGCCGCAAGGTCTACACCCGGTCAGCCGGCCAGAGCACCTGGCAGGTGCAGGACCTGCCGCTTTTTGTGCCCGTTTCATTTGCCGATGTGCCCACGCCTGACCTGAAATCCATGCTGGAGCAGATGAAGATGGCGGGGAATGTGGAGCAACTGCCCGACGAGGAGATTGATGGTGTCCTCTGCTTGCGGTATAGGTGGCAGGTGGATTTTGGGCGTGCCAGGCAGCAATTTCGCCAGCAACTGAACACTCAGGATCCTGAGGTCAAGGCCTGGTCGGAGGCGCTGGACAGGATGGAAGTGGAATCCCCGCCAGGCATAGATTACTGGATCGGCAAGCAGGACTATCGGGTGCGGCAGTTCCGCATGCATTACGTTGTCAGTATGCCCACGACGTTAGGGCCTTCGGGAGGGGTGATCAGCCGCAGTCCCTTCTCGACAACTGTGACCGCCCGCCTCAGTGAATTCGATAAACCGGTATACATCAAGCCACCAGTGGAAAGTTCGCCGTGAACAAGCGCAGTCTGGTGCCTTGCCGCCCCGTGAGCAATCATGGGGCATCTTCATCTGGAGAGGGTGCATGAACGCTACACTCACGGCTGATACCGATTATCAAAAGACAATTCTGGATAACGGCCTGCGCCTGCTGACAGCGCCTATGCCCTACGCCCGCTCGGCCAGCGTGGTCGTCTTCCTGGGCGTGGGTTCACGCTACGAAGCGCCAGCCGAAAGCGGACTCTCGCACTTCATCGAGCACATGCTGTTCAAGGGCACGGCGCGCCGCCCCACGGCCCGGGAGATCGCAGCCACCATCGAGGGCGTGGGCGGCCTCCTGAACGCCGTCACCAGCCAGGAGACCACGGTCTACTGGGCCAAGGTCGCCCAGCCCCACCTGCCCCTGGCGCTGGACTTGTTGGTAGACGTCCTGCGCTACTCCAGCTTCGCTCCGCCAGAAATCGAAAAGGAACGGCAGGTCATCCTGGAGGAGATAGACAGCCTCTTCGATTCCCCCGGCGAGCTGGTGGGCCTGCTCATTGATCAGCTTCTCTGGGACGGCCCGTTAGGCTGGGACATCGCCGGCCGCAAGGACACGGTCAGCGCCTTCCAGCGTACCGACCTCCTGGCCTATCTGACTCGCTACTATGCCCCTGGCAACACCGTGATCAGCGTAGCGGGCAGCATTGATCCGCTGGCGGTCAGGGAGCAGATGGCGGCTCTTCTGGGCGATTGGCCGCCCGCGCCCCCGGCCGCCTACGAGCCCGCCCGGGACAACCAGACGGCGCCGCGACTCAAGGTGTACTACAAAGACACAGAGCAGGTGCATCTCTGTCTGGGGGTGCACGGGCTGCCCCTGGCCCATCCAGATCGTTTCGTCCTGGGCCTGCTCAGCACGATCCTGGGCGAGGGGATGAGCAGCCGCCTTTTTGAGGAGCTACGGGAGAAGCGCGGCCTGGCTTACGACGTCCATTCCTACGTGGATCGCTTCCAGGACACCGGCTCGGCTGTGGTTTATGCCGCGGTAGAGCCGCAGCGGACGGTGGCGGCGGTAGAGGTGATCCTGGAGGAACTGGCGCGTCTCAAGGAACAGCCCGTGCCCGAGGCCGAGCTGACTAAGGCCAAGGAGTTGACCAAGGGGCGTTTCTGGCTGAGTTTGGAGGACAGTCGCAACGTGGCTTCCTGGCTGGGCAGCCAGGAGCTTTTGCTGGGGCAAATCCAGAGCGTGGACGAGGTGGTGGCGCAGGTGGCGGCGGTAACCGCTGCCGACATCCAGCGCCTGGCTCGCCAGCTTTTCGTCCAGGGGCAGCTCAATCTGGCGCTGGTGGGGCCGTTCAAGAAAGAGGGGAGGTTTGTGGGGCTACTGAAGCTGTGAGGGGATCAGGGAATCGGGAAATCAGGGAATCAGGGGGAAAGCACCTGCGTCAACGAAAGCCCGGGTCATCCCCCCATCTGCTTCAACCCAGGTCGTCCCAGCCTCCCGCATCTGACAGGGTCAATTGCTGCCACCCCGAGGGCATATCTAGATCAATCTTGCGCGGCACGATTCCCTGTTCATCAAGGCCACCCAGCCGGTTGATGTTTTTTACGATGGTGGGTAGACAGTATTCGGCCATTTCTTCCTGGATCTGATGGGTGTTAAAGCGGAGTATCCTCCAGCCTGTTGTTTCCAGGTCATTGTCCCGCAGGTTGTCCAGCGGGATACGCTCTGGATCAGCATGCCAAGTGTCGCCGTCGGTTTCCACGTCTACCTTGCCCGAGGCGCAGTAGACAGCAAAATCGAGAGCATAAAGGCGTTGCTCAACCTGTACGAACTCTTGCCGCTCAGCGCTGATCTTCAGCCGCTTGAACTCTGCCCACAGCCGGTCTTCCAGCGGACTCTCATCGTACAAGTCATTGACTTCCGCCGCATTTATGAGCTTTTCCCAGGTGGTTGGGATGAAGACGATGCGCCGCCAGCGCCGACTAAGAACAGGTTGCGGCAGGCGCTGCAGAGGCGATAACAGCAGTTGATAATAGCGCCGCAGCCCTTTCTCATCTTTGGGTTGCTCTGAAGCGCCATCACGCCCACCGTTTCGGGAAGTAAGGCGTGATGGCGCTTCATCAGGAAAGAGTTCCCAGCGGAAGGCCGTACGAATGCCCAGGACGCGCGCATAGTAGTTCACGGCATAGGCTTCATCACCAAAGATTTTGGTCTGGTAGAAGGCCAGCCATTGTGGTGGCCAGCGTTCTTTAAGTATTTTTTCCACGCTGGACACAGGAATACGATACCAGTGCTGGTCGCGGGCGATGACCATGTCCAGTAGGTTGTTCATGATGGCAACCAGCACTTCACCTCGTGTACTCATTCTCGTGGCCCCAGGGAGCAGTTACACCTGGCACCGCGGGCAGAAATGCGTGCTGCGCCCACCCAGGCGGATGCGCTGGATGGCCGTACCACAACGCGGGCAGGGCTGCCCGGTGCGCCGGAAGACGGCCAGGTGCTCCAGGTGCCGGCCCTTCTGCCCCGTGGCGTCGCGGTACTCGGCGTCGCTCAGGCTCGTCCCGCGATTGCCGATGGCCGCGGCCAGCACGTGGCGGATGGCGGCGTGCAGGCGGGCGACCTCGTCCGGGGTGAGGCTGCCCGCCGCCCGCTCCGGATGCAGCCCGGCCAGGAACAGGGACTCGTCGGCGTAGATGTTGCCCAGACCGGCCAGGCGGCGTTGATCGAGCAAGAAGGGTTTGAGCTTGGTGCGCCGGCCACGCAACAACTCACTCAGAACCTGGGGAGTAAAATCGTCCAGCAGTGGCTCTGGGCCTAGCCGCTCGTCCAGGTCGGCCAGGTGCTGCGGGGCGACCAGCCTCAGCCGCCCAAACTTGCGCGTATCCACGAAGCGCAGTTGCGTCGCCCCCGCCGCCGACTGCGACTGGCAGCCCGGCTCCAGGTCCAGCACCACGTGGGTATGCTTGTCCAGCGGGTCATCCGGCGAGCGCAGGAGCAGCCGCCCGGTCATGCGCAGGTGCACCAGCAGGCGCTCGCCACTCTCCAGCTCCATGACGATGTATTTGGCCCGCCGCCCCACGCCGCGGATGCGCTGGCCCGTCAGGCGCTCGCTGAACTCTTGGGGCGTCAGGCCATCAATGGAGCGAGGCTCACGCACGGTCACGCCCACAATGGCCCAGCCCGCCAGGTGCTGGTGTAGGTCGCGGGCGATGGTTTCTACTTCGGGTAGTTCTGGCATAGTGGTAAAGTAGATAAGTAGACAAGTAGACAAGGAACGGGTAGACAAGGCCCCTGCTCCTTGTCTACTTTTTTACTTGTCTACTTGTTTACTTCCCCTCATCAAACCTGTGCCATCTCCTCCCAGTTCTTCCCCACCTTCAGATCCACCTTGAGCGGGGCGTCCAGCTTCAGCGGCCCCTCCATCAACTCCTCCACCAACGGCTTCATCGTCTCCAGTTCGTTGGGGGGCACTTCAAAGACCAACTCGTCGTGGACTTGCAGAATCATCTTGCTGCGCAGCCCTTGCCTCGCCATATCCCGATGCAGGCGCACCATGGCCACCTTGATGATGTCAGCGGCGCAACCTTGGACCGGCATGTTGATGGCCATGCGCTCGCCGGCGGCCACCAGGCTGCGATTGGCGGCCTTCAGCTCCGGCAGGTAGCGGCGGCGCCCCATCAGGGTGGTCACGTAGCCCTGCTCGCGGGCCAGGCGTTTGGTCTCCTCCAGGTAGCGCTTGACGTCCGGATAGCGGGCGAAGTAGTCCTTGATGTACTTGCCCGCCTCGGCCTGGTCGAGCTCCGTGCGCTGCGCCAGGCCGTAATCGCCCATGCCGTAGGTCACGCCAAAGTTGATAGTCTTGCCCAGGCGACGCTGCGCCGGTGTCACCTGCTCGATGGGCACGCCAAACAGGAACGAGGCGGTGGCGGCGTGGATGTCCTCGTCAGCGGCGAAGGCAGCCAGCAGGTTCTTGTCCTGCGAAATATGCGCCAGGATGCGCAGCTCCACCTGCGAGTAGTCGGCGGAGAGCAGCAGGCTGTCTCCCTGGGCGATGAAGGCGCGGCGCACCTGGCGGCCCAGATCGCTGCGGATGGGGATGTTTTGGAGGTTCGGATCGCTGCTGGACAGGCGGCCGGTGGTGGTCACGGCCTGGTTGTACGAGGTGTGCACGCGGCCGGTCTTGGGGTTGACCAGCAGGGGCAGGGCGTCCACGTAGGTGCTCTTGAGCTTGGCAATCTGGCGCTGCTCCAGCAGGGCGTCAATGATGGGGTGGGTGCCCTGTAGTGCCTCCAGCACGCTGGAATCCGTGGAGTAGCCGGTGGCCGTGCGCTTGATCTTGGGCAGTTTTAACTCTTCGAATAAAACTCCGGCCAGTTGCTGGGTGGAGTTGATGTTGAAGCGATGGCCGACGGCGGCGTAGATCTGCTCCTCCAGCGCCGCCAGACGCTGGAACATCTCCCGCGACAGGGCCTGCAGGAAGGGCACGTCCAGGGCCACCCCGTCCCGCTCCATCTGCACCAGCACGGGCACCAGCGGCATCTCCACCTCGGCAAATAGTGACCAAAGGTTCTGCCGGCGTAGCTCGGGCTCGAAAGTCTGGCGCAGGCGATAGGTCATGGCCGCGTCGGCGCCGGCGTAGGCCGCGGCATCGGCGATGGGCACAGCGGCCATGGTGATCTGCTTGGCCCCCTTGCCGATGAGGTCGGTGATGGGCGTCATGGTCACGCCCAGCTTGGTGAAGGCCAGGTCCTTCAGGCTGGCCGCCTTCTCGCCCAGCAGATAGGCGGCGATCATGGTGTCGAAATCCAGGCCGCGCACCGTCAGGCCGTGGTTGGCCAGCATGAGTAGGTCATAGTTGGCATTGTGGGCCGTCTTGGCGATGTGCTCGTCCTCCAAGAGCGGGCGCAGGTGGGCAAAGACGGTCTCCTGCGGCAACTGCCGACCCTCGTGGTGGGCGACCGGCACGTAAAAAGCCTCGCTGCCATCTACGGCGATGGCCAGCCCCACCAACCCGGCCTGCATGGCCGACTGGCTGGTGGTCTCGGTATCCAAGACGAAGTGGCCGGCGGCCGCCAGTCGCCGGGCCAGCGCCGCCAGTGCCTCCGGCGTGTCCACCACCTGCGTCGGCACGATGGCTGACGGCGTGCCGAAGCTCTTGCCCCACTGGACGAGGGGTTCCGGCGGAGCGGCCGGGGCGGGCGGCGTCGTTTCAGCGCCGAACAGGGCCATCTGCTGGGGTTGCAAAAGAGTAGGGGTGCTGGGGTGCTGGGGTGCAGGGGTGCTCCTCTGCTCCTCTGCTCCTCTGCTCCCCTGCTCAGGCAGGCGATTGACCAGGCTGCGGAACTCCAGCTCGCGGAAGAGGGCCAGGGCCTTGTCGCGGTCGTAGGCGTGCAGACGACAGGCCTCCAGGTCGAGCTGAATGGGGGCGTCGGTGACGATGGTGGCCAGACGCTTGCTGTTCACGGCCTGCTCAGCGTAGGGGGCGATCTTGTCGCGCAGCTTGGGCTCCACCTCATCCAGGTGTTGGAAGACGTCTTCCACGCGGCCAAACTGCGCCAGCAGCTTCTTGGCCGTCACCTCGCCCACGCCAGGGATGCCGGGGATATTGTCCGTCACGTCGCCCTTGAGGCCCCGCAGGTCGGCCAGTTGCTCCGGCGATAGATCGTAGCGTTCCCGCACGGCGGCCTCGTCGTAGACCACGGTGTCGCTGAAGTGGCCGCGCGAGGTGAGCACCTTGGTATGCTCGTCCACCAGTTGCAGGGCGTCCGTATCGCCCGTGACGATAATCGTCTGCACGCCCTGCGCGCCGGCCTGCCTGGCCAGCGTACCCACCAAATCGTCGGCCTCGTAGCCCTCCAGGCCGAAGCTGGGGATGCCCAAGGCGTCCACGACCTGGCGCACACGGGCAAACTGCCCGGCCAGCTCCTCGGCCATCTTGGGGCGGGTGGCCTTGTACTCGGCGAACTCCTCGTGCCGGAAGCTCTTGCCCACGTCCCAGGCCACGGCCACGTAGTCCGGCTTTTCCTCCGCCAGGACTTTGAGCAGCATGGAGGTAAAGCCGAACACGGCGCTGGTCATCTCGCCTTTTGAGGTGGTCAGCGGCGGCAGGGCGTGGTAGGCGCGGTGCACCAGGGCATTGCCATCCACCAGAACCAATTTTGGATTGCGGATTGCGGATTTCGGATTTTGGATTGCGGAGTTTTTCATGGCTTCTGCACCAATTCTACAAGCACGCCGTGCAGGGCCTTGGGGTGCACAAAGGCGATCAGCCCCTCGGCCCCCTGGCGTGGCTGCTTGTCAATCAGGGCCATGCCCTGGGCGGCGAGCTGCGCCAGGGCGGCGGCGATGTCGTCTACCTCCAGGCAGAGGTGGTGGATGCCCTCGCCGCGATTCTCCAGGAAGCGGGCGACGCCGCTGCTTTCGCTGGTGGGTTCCACCAACTCGATGTCCGTCTCGCCGGCGGGCAGGAAGGCGATGCGCACCTGCTGGTCGGGCACGTCCTGCACGTGGCGGACGGCCAGCCCCAGCCCCTGGGTGTATGCCGGCAGCGCCTCCTCTATGCTCCTGACGGCGATGCCGATGTGGTCTATCTTCTTGATCAAAGTTCACCTCTATGAAGAAGTAGCAAGTAGACAAGTCAAGGGCCTTGTTTACTTGTTCCTTGTCTACTTGTCTACTTGTTTACTTGTCTACTAATTACGTCAGATCCAGGCTACGCTTGATTGCCGTGTTTACCTGCCTCATCTCTTCGGTACCCAGCCGCCCCCACGCCTGGCTGCCCACCAGACGACTCTTGCTGATGGTCAGGATTTGCTCGCACTTGACGTAGGAATCCTCTAGCAGCCCGTTCCTGGGGGATTTGGCGATGAAGACGTGTAGTGGAATGTCCCGCCCTTTTGTGCTAATAGCGACAACGATAGTATTGGGGTAGGTTGCGGAGTGGTTGCCTAGATCGTTCTGCACAATCAGGGCCGGGCGGCGGCCGATTTGCTCTGCGCCACGACCGGGTGACCAATCCACTTCCCAGATTTCACCACGACTGGGTCGCGGCAGCTCAGGCGAGGTCATGGCCGACCACCTCACTTTGCGCGGCGAAGAACGCCTGGACATCGTTAGCCTCAGCGTCGCTGCCGAGCACCTCATACGCGGCCCGCAACTCGCGCACCTGAGCCTCGCGTACTATCTGCTCCAGGCTGCGTTGCATCAAGCGATTCAGACTGACCTGCTGCTGCTCGGCGATAGATTTGATGTTTTGGTAGAGCGACTCCGGTAGACGGAGCGTGATCTGGCGTGTAGTGACCGTTTCCATTTTAGCACCTCCTGTGCAAGCAAAAAATGATGTCAGATCGTGACATCTTCAGTATACTTCATTCGCCATTCCTTGTCAACTGAACGTTTTCAAATAACCAGGGCTTCTTTGTGCTCGCCGAAGACACTGCGCAGTACGTCGCAGATCTCGCCCAGGGTGCAGTAGCCTTCCACGGCGGCGATGATGATAGGCATTAGATTATCGCTGCCCTGGGCGGCGCGGTGTAACCCGGCCAGGAGGCGTGCTATCTCTTCACCGTTGCGCCGCGCCCGCAACGCGGCCAGCCGCGCCGCCTGGCGCTCGCCTACCCCCACCCTGCCCTCCCCCGTCGGCGACGGGGGAGGGTTGGGGTGGGGGTCGCGCAGGACGTACTGGTTCACGCCCACGACGATGCGCCGGCCACTCTCCACGGCGCGCTGGTAGCGGTAGGCGCTCTCCTGAATCTCACGCTGTGGATAGCCAGCCTGGATGGCCGCCAATGCCCCGCCTAGCTTATCTATCTTGGTAATGTACTCCCCTGCCTGCTGCTCAATCTCGTTCGTCAGGTGCTCCACGAAGTAGCTGCCGGCCAGCGGATCAATGGTGTTAGCCACGCCGGACTCGTGGGCGATGATCTGCTGGGTGCGCAGGGCCAGGCGCACGGAGTCTTCCGTGGGCAGGGAGAGGGCCTCGTCGCGCGAGTTGGTGTGCAGCGATTGCGTGCCGCCCAGCACGGCGGCCAGGGCCTGCAGGGTCACGCGCACCACGTTGTTGTCGGGCTGCTGCGCCGTGAGCAGGCTGCCTGCCGTCTGGGTGTGAAATCGTAGCATCCAAGAGCGCGGGTCTTTGGCCCCGAATCGCTCCCGCATGATATGCGCCCACAAGCGGCGAGCGGCGCGAAACTTCGCTACTTCTTCCAGCACGTCGGTGGTGGCGTTGAAGAAGAAGCTGAGCCGGGGGGCAAAATCGTCCACCGGCAGGCCACGCTCTATCGCTGCCTGGACGTAGGCGATAGCATTGGCCAGGGTGAAGGCCACCTCCTGCACCGCCGTGCTCCCCGCCTCCCGGATGTGGTAGCCGGAGATGGAGATGGTGTTCCAGTTGGGCAGGTGCTCGCCGCAGTAGGCGAAGATGTCGGTCACCAGGCGCAGGCTGGGCTGGGGCGGGAAGATGTAGGTGCCGCGGGCGATGTACTCTTTGAGAATATCGTTCTGGACGGTACCGGCGAGCTTGGCCAGGGGCACGCCCTGGCGCTTACCCACGGCGATGTACATGGCCAGCAGGATGGCGGCGGTGGCGTTGATGGTCATGGAGGTGCTCACCTTGTCCAGGGGGATGTCCTGGAAGAGCGTCTCCATGTCCTCCAGCGATGAAATGGCCACGCCCACCTTACCCACCTCACCGGCGGCCAGGGGATGGTCAGAGTCGTAGCCGAGCTGGGTGGGCAGGTCGAAGGCCACGGAGAGGCCGGTCTGCCCCTGCTCCAGCAGGTAGCGGTAGCGGCGATTGGACTCCTCGGCGGTGGCGAAGCCGGCGTACTGGCGCATGGTCCACAGGCGGCCACGGTACATCGTGGGCTGGATGCCCCGGGTGAAGGGATACTCGCCGGGGAAGCCGATATTGGTCAGATAGTCCGCGGTCGGATCGCCCGTGGTCACGTCGTCTGGGGTGTAGAGGCGCTCCACAGGCAGGTCGGAGAGGGTGGCGAAGCGCCCCTCTCGCTCTGGGAAGCGCTGCCGGGCGGGGGCCAGGGTGCGGCTCTCCCAGGCGGATTTGGCTGAGGTAAGGTCTTCTTGCATGTTTCCTCTGCGTGTGGAGGGGAATCAGGGAATCAGTGATCAGGGAATCAGGCTCTATCCCCGATTACCTGATTCCCTGATTTCCTAATCCCTGATTCCCCACCTGCCCCGACAACAAGGCGGCGATAAGTCGCTGCTCCAGTTCCTTGGTCACCTCGGAGAGGTCTTTGACCGTGTCCACCGAGCGCCAGAAGGCGCGCGAGGTGTAGGCGTGCAGCCGGCGTTCCTGCGCCAGGCGGGGGAAGGTGGTCTCCTCATGGTCGCCGCGCTCTGGCAGATAATCGTAGATGGCCCGGGACATGAGGTAGATGCCGCCGTTGATCCAGTAGGGCAACTCCGGCTTCTCCTGGAAGCCCAGCACTTGGTTCTCCTCGTCCACTTCTACGATGCCGTAGGGGCTGAGGAAGGGCGTCAGGACGATGGTGCACAAGCTGCCTCTAGTCCGGTGGCCCTCGATAGCCGGGGCCAGGTTCAGGTTGGTAATTACGTCACCGTTGGTGCCAATGACGATGTCGTCGTTGTTGGCGGGCTGGCTGAGCAGGCCAAAGGCCTTCTTGAGCCCCCCGCCGCGGCCCAGGGGCTCGTGCTCCACGGCGTAGCTGATGCGCAGGCCGTACTTCTCGCCATCGCCAAAGTAGTTCTGGATCACCTCGTGGCGATAGCCGCAGGAGATGACCACCTCGTCCACGCCCTGGGTCTGCAGCCACTGGATTTGGTAGCCCAGGATGGGGTAGCCCAGCACCTCCACCATGGGCTTAGGCCGGTCGTTGGTGAAGGGTCGCAGCCGCTCCCCCTTGCCGCCAGCCAGAATGATTGCTTGCATGTGTCCTCCTCCGGTGCGAAGTAGGCGGGTAGACAAGGAAGAAGTAGACAAGTAGACAAGGAAGGAGTAGACAAGGAATGACTGGCAAGTAGACAAGGGACAATGACCTTGCTACTTACTACCTACTTGTCTACCGGCTACTTGTCTACTTGCTACTTGTCTACTTGCTTCTTGTCTACTTGCTTCTGGTCTACCCAATCGTCACCAACCTATCGCCCTCTTCCACTCGCTGCCCGGGGGCGATGTGCACAGCCTTGACGGTGCCAGCCTGGGGCGAGCGAATCTCGTTCTCTACCTTCATGGCCTCCAGGATGGTCAGCGTCTGGCCCTCGGCCACGGCATCGCCCACCTGCACGGCCACGGACACTGCCAGCCCGGGCATGGGGCTCTTCACCACCATCTCGCCGCGGCGCAGATGGACGCGGGGGGCAGCGGCGCGGGCCAGGCGCAGGCTCCATTCGTCCTCAATCTGCACCTGGTACAGCTCCCCGCCGATGGCCACGGCGTAGCCGCCCTCTCGCTCCTCGGCGAAGACCTCGTAGGACTGGCCATCTACGAGCAGGGAGAAGAGGCCGAGCGCGCTGACCTGCCGCAGGTCGGCGGTGGTGGTGACGCCGTTAAGACGCACCAGCAACTCGCCGCCCCGCTCTTCCACGTCCACTGTATAAATCTGCTCGCCGATTTTGGCCTGATACTGCACGGCTACATCTACCCCCCGCGCAGCCCCTGCCGCCGGCCAGCGTCTTTCCACGGGCTGGTCTCCGGTAGGCCGCGCACGGGTGCCCCCGCCAGGGCGGCCTGGCGTTTTTGGTAGGCCAGGATGGCCGCGGCGATGGCCGCCGCTTGCTGCTGCTCGCGACTTTCCTCCGGCGACAAGGCGAAGCGGCTCTCCACGAACGTCGTGTCGAACTGCCCAGCCACGAAGCGCGGGCTGTCCAGGATACGCAGGTGTAGCGGGATGTTGGTCTGGATGCCCATGATGCGGTACTCGCGCAGCGCCCGGCGCAGGCGCAAAATCGCCTCGCCGCGGGTCTCGCCCCAGGCGGCCAGTTTGGCGATGAGGGGGTCGTAGTACAGGCTGACGGTGAAGCCGGCGTAGACGCCGCTCTCCAACCGCACCCCCGGCCCCGCCGGCTCGTAGACGGCGCTGACACGCCCCACCGAGGGCAGGAAGTTGTTAAAGGGATCTTCGGCACAGATGCGGCACTCTATAGCCCAGCCCTTCACCCGCACGTCCTCCTGGCGCAGGCGTAGATGACGGCCAGCGGCCAGGCGAATCTGCTCCTTGACCAGGTCAAGGCCCGTGACCAGTTCCGTGACCGGGTGCTCTACCTGCAGGCGGGTGTTGATTTCTAGAAAGTAGAAGTTCTTGTCCCGATCCAGCAGGAACTCCACCGTGCCCACGCTGGAGTAGCCCGCAGCCCTGGCCGCCCGCACGGCCATCTCGCCCATACGCGGGCGCAGTTCATCGTCCAGGGCACGAGAGGGCGCTTCTTCAATAAGCTTCTGGTGACGGCGCTGGATGGAGCATTCCCGCTCGCCCAGGTGGATCAGGTGGCCCTCGCTGTCACCCAGGAGCTGGAACTCGATGTGCCGCGCCCCTTCTACCAGCTTTTCCAGGTAGAGCGTGCCATTGCCAAAAGCTGCCTGAGCCTCCGCCGCGGCAGCCGGCCAGGCACTGGCCAGCTCGGCGGGGGTATGCACCTCGCGCACGCCCCGGCCACCGCCTCCCGCCGCCGCCTTCACCAGCAACGGGTAGCCGATGGCTTTAGCCGACTCTCGCGCCGCCGCCAAATCGCCCACGTCTTCCACACCGGGCACTACGGGGAGGCCGGCGGCACGCATCGTCCGGCGGGCAGCGGCTTTATCGCCCAGGGCGCGCAGGGCTGCTGGCGTGGGGCCGATAAAAACCAACCCTGCGTCCCGGCAGGCCTGGGCGAAATCGGCGTTCTCTGCCAGGAAGCCGTAGCCGGGGTGGATAGCCTCCGCCCCGACTTGCTTGGCTACGGCGATGATGGCCTCGCCGCGCAGGTAACTCTCCCGCGCCGGCGCCGGGCCGATACAGTAGGCTTCGTCGGCGTAGCGCACGTGCAGGGCGCTGCGGTCCACGTCCGAGTATACGGCTACGGTGGCCACGCCCATCTCCCGGCAGGCCCGGATGACCCGCACAGCGATTTCACCGCGGTTGGCGATCAATACTTTCTTGAACATGGGTACGTACAGGGATCAGGGAATCAGGGATCAGGGAATCAGGACTCATCAGGAAGCCTGATTCCCCGATTCCCTGATTTCCTGATTCCCCAACTAGCTGATCCATATCACACGTTAGCAGATTAACTCGACAGTATAACTAATACCTCTCCCTTGTTGACGTTGCTTCCCACACTCACCGGGAGCGATTTGACCACGCCCGCCTTAGGGGCGCGGATTTCGTTCTCCATCTTCATGGCTTCCAGGATGAGCAGCACTTGCCCTGATTCTACCGTGTCGCCTTCCTGCACGCGCATGGCCACCACCCGACCTGGCATGAGGGCAGTGACCGCGCCGGGGGCGGCAGCCTCGGCGGGGGCAGGGGCGGCGCGGGCGGCTGGCGCCGGGGCTGCTGGGCGAGGCACAGCCACGGGGCCGGGCCGGGCGATGGGGGCAGGCGAGACAGCACCTTCCACGGCCACCTGATAGGCCTTGCCGTCTACCAGCACGGCGTAGGCCGCGCCGTTGCGCTGGGCCTCCACCTTGTAAACCCGCCCGTCCACGGTGACGGTGGCCAGGGGCTGGCCGCCCTCCACGCGCACCCTGAACGGCCGCCCCTCCACGGTCACTTGCAGCGCCATCATGCCCGCCGTTTCGGTAAGTAAGGCGTGATGGCGCTGCACAGTCTCCCTCTGCACCTCCACACTATACGCCTTGTCGTTGACGATGACTTTCATCGCTGCCCCAGCCACCCCCCTCCCAGTTTCTGCCGCCCGGCCATCTTCCAGGGCGATAGGACGTCCGGTGGCGGAACAACGATAGGTGCCGGGGGAGCAGGCGCCGCGGCCAGCGCCTCGACCTCGCTCTTGATCAGCAAGGCGCTGATGGCGGCGACGATCTCCCGCTCGTAGATGTCACTCTGGGCGCGACGCTGGAAGAACTCCCGCGCCACCTGCGGGAAGAGGGCGTAGGAGAGCACGTCCTCCTCGCTCTGCGCCCACTCGCCGGCCTCTTGCCGGGCCTTGGGGAGCTCTGGTGACAGCAGGTCGGCGGGGCGGCCCTGGATCGGCTGCTCATCACCAATGATGCGCTGCTGGATGGCCGGATCAATTGGCCCTGGCGGGCGCCCGTACAGGCCGCGCACGTAGGCCTGCACCTCTTTGGGGATGACCTTATAGCGCTCGCCCAGCAGGACGTTGAGCACGGCCTGCGTCCCCACGATCTGGCTGGTGGGCGTCACCAGGGGCGGGTAGCCCAGCTCCTGGCGCACCTTGGGCACCTCCTGCAGCACCTCCGGCAGGCGATCCACGGCGTTCTGCTCCCGCAGTTGCGAGACCAGGTTGCTGATCATCCCGCCCGGAATCTGGTAGGTGAGCACGTTGGTGTCCACCCCCACCAGCTCGCCCTCGAAGGCTCGATACTTCCGCCGCACCTCGCCAAAATAGCGGGCAATGTCGGCGAGCAGCGCCAGATCGAGACCAGTGTCGCGTGGCGTGCCTTTGAGGATACTGACCACGGTCTCTGTAGGCGGCTGTGAGGAGGCCAGAGCCATGGTGGAAACGGCGGTATCCACCACGTCCACCCCCGCCTCCGCCGCCTTGAGGATGGCCGCCGTAGCCATGCCGCTGGTGTAGTGTGAGTGCAACTGCACCGGCAGGCCGATCTCCGCCTTGAGGCGGCGCACCAGCTCGTAGGCGTCGTAAGGGGAAATCAGGCCGGCCATGTCCTTGATGCAGATGGAATCGGCGCCCAGATCGGCCAGTTCGTGGGCGATTTTCAGGTAAAGGTCAATGCTGTGCACCGGACTGATGGTGTAGGAGATAGCGGCCTGGACGTGGGCGCCCTCTCGCTTGGCGATGCGCATGGCCAGGGCCATGTTGCGCGTGTCGTTGAGGGCGTCAAAGATGCGGAAGATGTCAATGCCATTCTCTTTCGCCTTGACGACGAAGCGCTCTACCACGTCGTCGGCGTAGTGGCGATAGCCCACCACGTTCTGCCCGCGCAGGAGCATTTGCAGCCTGGTGTGCTGGAAGGCCCGGCGCAGGGCGCGCAGGCGTTCCCAGGGATCCTCGTTCAGGAAGCGCAGGCAAGAATCAAAGGTGGCGCCACCCCACACCTCCAGGGAGTGATAGCCCACGGCGTCCAGCCTGGCGGCGATGGGCAGCATGTCCTCCGTGCGCAGGCGGGTGGCCAAAAGCGACTGGTGGCCGTCCCGCAGCACGGTGTCCGTGATGCGCAAGGGAGTGTTGGTCATAAGCTCCTCCAGATGAGTAAACTAGTAGACAAGTACACAAGTAGCAAGTACACAAGGACAAGTTCCTTGCTACTTGTCTACTTATCCCTTGTCTACTTGCTACTCGCCTCTACTCCGCAAACAAATCCTTGGCCTTGAACATGAGCACCAGCGCCTCTTTCTCGGCGCGGGAGCGGTGGTTCTCGTAGGCCTTTACCACCACCGACTCGCCGGCGCGCACGGCGACGCTGCTGCCGTCGGCGTAGTCCAGGTAGATTTCGCCTTCCAGTACCAGGTACATCTCGTCCCTGGTGTGCTGGTGGTAGACGTAGCTACCCAGAAAGCGGCTTAGGTAGGCACAGTAATCGTCCACTTGCCCCAGCACCAGGTGCGTCCACGGCTGGGTCAGGCGGGCGGCAACTTCTTGAATAGACCTTCTGGGCTCAGGCATGGGGGCCTCCATAACGAGACAGGGAATCAGGGAATCAGTAATCAGGCAGCCCCTGATTCCCTCATTCCCTGATCACTGATCCCCTAATGGTCACAGCGGGATGTTCCCGTGCTTCTTGGGTGGGTTGCTATCGCGCTTGTTCTTGAGCATCTCCAGGGCGGCAATGATGCGCGGGCGGGTCTCGCGCGGCTCGATGACGTCGTCAATGTAGCCGCGGGCGGCGGCGACGTAGGGGTTGGCGAAGCGTTGGCGATAGTCCTCCACCAGCCGCTGGCGCTCGGCCTCCGGATCGGCGGCCTTCTCGATCTGATCCTTGAAGATGATGTTGACCGCACCCTCCGGCCCCATGACGGCGATCTCCGCCGTGGGCCAGGCCAGGTTGACGTCGCCGCGCACGTTCTTGCTGGACATAACGTCAAAGGCCCCACCGTAGGCCTTGCGGGTGATGATCGTAACCTTGGGTACGGTGGCCTCGCAGTAGGCGTAGAGCAGCTTGGCCCCGTGGCGAATGATGCCGCCGTGCTCCTGGCCCACACCGGGCAGGAAGCCGGGCACGTCTTCAAAGGTGACCAGCGGGATGTTGAAGCAGTCACAGAAGCGCACGAAGCGCGCCCCCTTGGTGGACGAGTTGATGTCCAGCACCCCCGCCAGCACGCTCGGCTGCTGCGCCACAATACCCACCGACCGCCCGTGGAAGCGGGCAAAGCCCACGATGATGTTCTGCGCCCAGTGCTCGTGCACCTCCAGGAACTCACCGTTGTCCACCACGCGGCCGATGATCTCATGCATGTCGTAAGGCTTGTTGGGATTTTCTGGGATGATGTTGTTCAGCTCTTCGTCCATGCGCAGGGGGTCGTCCGTCGGCGGGACGTAGGGCGGGTCTTCCACGTTGTTCGATGGGATGTAGCTCAGGAGACGGCGCACCAGGTACAGGCACTCCTCCTCGCTATCGGCAGCGAAGTGGGCCACGCCGCTAATGGAGTTGTGCGTCATCGCCCCGCCCAGCTCTTCAAAGGTCACCTCCTCCTGAGTGACGGCCTTGATGACCTCCGGGCCGGTGATGAACATGTGGCTGGTATTCTTGACCATGAGGATAAAATCGGTGATGGCCGGGGAGTAGACGGCGCCGCCGGCGCAGGGGCCCATGATGGCCGAGATTTGGGGGATGACGCCGGAGGCCAGGGTGTTGCGCAGGAAAATGTCGGCGTAGCCAGCCAGGGAGACCACGCCCTCCTGGATGCGCGCCCCGCCGGAATCGTTCAGGCCGATGACGGGGGCACCCTGCCGCATGGCCAGGTCCATAATCTTGCACACCTTCTCGGCGTGCACCTCGCTCAGCGACCCGCCGAAGACGGTGAAGTCCTGCGAGAACACGTACACCAATCGCCCGTCAATGGTGCCCCAGCCGGTGACCACACTGTCGCTGAGGTACTTCCTGTCCTCCATGCCGAAACCAGTGGCCCGGTGGGTGACGAACATGTCTGTTTCCTGGAAGCTACCCTGATCCAGGAGTAGCTCGATGCGCTCCCGGGCCGTGAGCTTGCCCTGGGCGTGCTGGCGGTCAATGCGCGCCTGGCCGCCGCCCAGCTTGGCCTGCTCTTTCATTTGCTTGAGTTGCTCGATCTTGATTTCAATGGACATGCGAATCTATCCTCCGTCTGTGGGTAGATGCTCTGTAACCGTTCAGTTGGTCATGGATTTTTCACCGCAGAGGTCGCTGAGGACGCCGAGATGAGCAGATTTTTCGGATTTTTGTGGTGTTCACTAACATGTTGAACATTTTACAAACCGCGAAAGGGGCTTGGCGCCGGTTTTTCTTCAATTTCTCTGCGTTCTCAGCGTTCTCGGCGGTAAAATTGACACCCATCTGAACGGTTACGATGCTCTTTACTGATTACCAACCGTGGCAGGTAAAAAGGGACGGCTGACCACAGGCTTTTTTCGCTTCTGGCAGCCGTCACTCCCGCCCGCTCCGTCTAGAGTGATTGTAGCACAAAGCAAGCGCCTTGTAAAGCGCAGCCCTCCTTGTCTACTTGTCTACTTTTTTCCTTGTCTACTTGCTTACTTGTCTACCGCCTATTCCCCACTGCGCCAGCCTTTCCCGCCAGGCGGCGCGCCACTCCAGACTGCGCGCCCGCCAGGTGCCGACAATGCCGTAAGGCACAAAGAGCACCAACGCCACGTAGACTAGCCCCAGGAGAAAGCTGGAGCTCTCTCCAAAGAGCTTGTTCAGGAAGAACTCCAGGAGCCTGTAGACGCCAGCGCCGATCATCGCCCCGCTGAGTGTCCCCACCCCGCCGATGAGGATCATCAGCAGGGCGGCCACGGTGAAGCCCAGACTGGCGGTGCTGGGGCTGACGATGGGCTGATAGAGCGTATGCAACGCTCCCGCCAGGGCAGCAGTGACACTGGCGACAATCAGGGCCACGAGTTTGAAGTAAAAGGTATTGTAACCCAGCATCTTGACCCGATCTTCGTTCTCCCGGATGGCCAGGCACACACGCCCGGTGGGTGAGTTCACGAAGCGGCGATAGAAAAGGTAAACCAGGAAGGTAAAAGCCAGGGCCACAAAGTAGAAACTTATCCGATTGGTGGCGGCATTGAGGAAGGTGGGCTTGGGCACACCCTGCAGACCAACGTCGCCCCCGGCGAACTTGCTCAGCTCATGCGACATAATCACGATGTTAAACATGGAGGCCATGCCCAGCGTCACCAGGGCAAAGGTAATCCCCTTCACTCGTGGCAAGACGATGCTGAACAGCAGCGCCTGCACCACGCCGGCGATGAACACCATTCCCAGCGTAGGGAAGAGCGACCAGCCAAAGCTCTTGAGCATAATGCCGGTCACGTAGGCCCCGACAGCAAAGAACATGGCGTGCCCAAAGGAGAGCAGCCCGGTGATGCCCAGCAAGAGGTCGTAGCTGATGGCGAAGATGGCCAGGACAAAGACCTCAATCAGGAGGCCCTGGTAGAACTTGGCATTGCCCGACTGGTTGGCCAGCACATCGCCAGGGGAATGGCCATCCAAGAGCCCGATGATGAACGGCAAGACGATCAGGAAGGCCAGCATCACCAGCAAAGAGGCATTATTATTGACGCCTGCCCAGATCGGGTTGCGCTTGGCGCTAGCAGTAGAGGTGGACATGGCTTACTCCTTCCTCCCAAAGAGTCCATGGGGCATCACCAGGAGGATGATGACCATCAGTAACACAGTCGAGGCTGGTATCAGCGGCGGGGTGGGCTTGAACGGCGTGGCCAGGAAGGGCAGGCTAATGCCGATCTGCCCATACTTGACCATGAACTGCTGTAACAATCCTACCAGCACGGAACCGGCGGCTGCCCCCGGGAAACTGGTTAGCCCACCAATGGCCAGGGCGATCAGGGCTAACAGCAGCAGGCTTTCCCCCATGTCGTCAGAAACGCCCATGGACGGCCCGGCGAGTACACCACCTAAGGCCGCCAGGCCCACGCCCAGGGCAAAGACCAGCGTGAAGACCTGGCGCACGTTGATCCCCAACGCCTCCACCATCTCACGATCCTGCACCCCGGCCCGGATGACCATCCCCAGGCGGGTGCGCTGCAGCAGCAACCAGACGGCCACGAGTACCACGATGCCCATAAGGATGATGAACAGCTCGTTGTAGGTGCGCACGCGGCTGCCCAGGAAAGAAATGGTGGAACACCTGTTGGTCAGCCAATCGGCCAGACTGTTCGCCGGGCAGCCCTTGCCGGCAGCATTGAAGAGTGCCGGCTTGGGCATAGTGATTTGCGTGCGCCCCCACAGGGCGATCACCGCCTCCCGGCCAATCACGCCCAGACCCAGGGTGAGCATGAGTTGATAGATGGGGCGAGCGTACAGCGGCCGGATGAGAGCAACCTCCATCAGCCCGCCCAGGGCCACGCCGGCCAGTGTGGCGATAACGACAGCCAGGAAAAACCGCCAGGTGGTGTCGAGGTTGATCAGGCGCTCTGTCAGCGGATCGTTGATCAGGTAAACGCCAAGGCCCACGATGATCAGGACGAGCGAGGCCACCAGGGCTTTCCACGGCAGGGGCACAGCCGCGGCTCTGGCCGTTTTGTGGCGATGGGCGAAGCCGGTCAGACCGAGGGCCAGCAAGGCCCCACCTAGCAGCGCACCGATGATGCTGATGATTAGCGCCGCACCACTGGCCTTGAGGGGCTCCGGTAAGGTGAGTATCCCCTGATCGAGCTGGACGCCGTATATGACCGGGCTTTTATCGTATGCGGCCGTATCCCAGGCGGTGATCGGAAAGCGTGGGACGGCCAGAGCCAGAATCACCAGAGCCAGAAGCACCACCACCCAGGGCCAGAAACGGGTCAGCCGGGGAGATAGGCTCAGCCGTCCAAGCAGCATATCCCACAAGGGCATCAGGACGAGCCCGGCGGCCAGCAAGGCCAAGGGGGTGGTCATGTCCACGACCGAGTCTGGGCGGACGTAGGCCGTCCAGCCCACGTAGGCGCCGATCATGAACAGTGTACCGTGCGCCAGGTTGAGCACATCCATCAGGCCGAAGATGAGCGAAAACCCCGAGGCCACGAGGAAGGTCACTGCCCCCACCGAGAGGCCCCGTAGCACGGTGATGACCCAATCGCTGGTACTCATGCCCTGGATAGCGATCAGGAACACGGCTACCAGGATGGCCATGGTGATGATCAGCGTACGGTTCTTGCGTAGGTTTTGCATTGCACCTGTCATAGTCGGCTCCTCACGAATCACTTAGGCTGCGCCCAGGTAGCGATGGATAGTTTCCTGGTCGTGGACCAGGTCGGCCATAGCGCCGCTTTTGACCGAGCGTCCCTCTTCAATGATGACGTATTGTTTGGCCAACTGGCTAGCGACCATAAAATTCTGCTCCACCAGCAGCACCGTCGTTTCCGCCGAAAGTTGCAGAATCGCCTTCATCAACTGCTCGATGAGAACCGGCGCCAGGCCCTCGGTAGGTTCGTCAATCAGCAGCAGCTTGTTATCGGCCACCAGGGCGCGGGCGATGGCCAGCATCTGCTGCTGACCGCCCGAGAGTTGGTTGCCGCGCAGACCGATGAGCCGTTTCAAGTCCGGGAACAGGCCGAAGATCATCTCGGCGTTGCGGTTCAGGTCTCCCTTCCTGCGCTCGGCGATCTGCAGGTTTTCGGCCACACTCAGGTCGCGAAAGATGGCCCGGTAGTCCGGCACAAAGCCGATGCCCAGGGCCGAGATTTCAAAGGTGCGGCGACCCTGAATCTCCTGCCCGTCAAAGATGACCTGCCCCTGGCACGGCGGCGTGATCCCCAGAACGGACTTGAGCGTGGTCGTTTTGCCAGCGCCATTGCGCCCCAGCAGGGCCGTGATACTCCCCTTGGGCACGGTGACCGTCACGCCCTGCAGGATGTGGAACGGGCCGATGAAGGTGTGGATATCATGCACCTCTAACAGATTTTCCATTGCGGTTACCTCTTACAGGGGCGCGGTTCGCCAGGCCATCCCACCCAGGTAGGCGCTATGGACGACCTCGTTGGCGGCGATCTCGGCCGGCGTACCTTCGGCCAGGATTTGCCCCTGGTGCATCACCGTGATGCGGTCGGAGACGCTCATGACCACGTTCATGTTGTGCTCCACCAACAGCACGGTCTTTTTCCCGGCCCTCTGGGTCTTGCGGATCAAGTCTATCAGCTCCGGCACCTGTTCGGTAGCCATGCCCGCTGTAGGCTCGTCCAGGAGCAGCATCTCTGGATCGGGGGCCAGGATCATGGCCAGTTCCAGCTTGCGCTGATCACCATGGGGCAAGGCCCGCGCCGGCATCAGGGCGCGCGGGGTCAGCCCCACCTGCTCGATGACCGCCCGCGCCCGCTCCTCGTATTGCCGAAAGTGGCTGTAATGGCGCCAGAAGCTAAAGTTGTCGCCGCCTAGGGCCTGGCAGGCCAGCCGCACGTTTTCTAACACCGTCAGGTTGGGAAAGACGTTGGTGATTTGGAAGGAGCGACCAATGCCCAGGTGGGCCGTGCGATGCACCGGCAGGTTAGTGATGTCACGCCCCTTGTATATGACGCGCCCCGCCGTCGGTTCGACAGTGCCACTCAAGAGATTAAAGAAGGTGGTCTTGCCTGCTCCGTTGGGGCCAATAATCGAGTGAATGGTGTTGGCCCGCACCTTGATGCTGACGTTGGCCACGGCTACGAGAGCGCCGAACTCCTTGCGCAAATGGTCGCTCTCCAGGATGATCTCCAGTATCACATCGTCCATATTCTACCCCCCCCGCGGGATATAGGTGGCGCCGTCTCCTCCGGTGGCATTTCCTGAATCAGCTTGGGAATGGCCCAGGGGTGTTGAGGATCGGGGTCTGGCACCATCTCTACGATGTACATGGGTTGCAGCGCCTGATGATCCTCCGGGCGGAAGGTGTAGGTGCCCTTGGGTCCAGCAAAGCTCATTCCTTCCATCACCGGGATCAGGGCCTCGGCGTCAGGATTGCCGGCCGTGCGCTGCAGGGCCTGCACCAGGGCCACACCGGCGGCAAAGCCGCCTCCGGTAAAGAGATCAGGAGGCTCGCCATGCCGCGCGACATGCTGTGCCGTCAACCAGTCGTTAATTGGGTTGTGGGGCAAGAGGTAGGAGTACTTGATGATCCCCACCATGCCCACAGCGTCCAGCCCCAGGGCGTGGCGGGCTTCGCGATCGCCCAGGCCGCCCGTCACGCGCAGGCGCTCAAAGATCCCCGATTGGCGCATATCGTCGAAAAGCTGCCGGTAGCCAGCGCCAGCCCACGACTGTACCAGCACATCAGGTCTGATGTCTATTATCTTTTGCAGATAGGTAGTGAAATTCGTCGTCTCTGGAGGAGCGAGGAACTCCCCCAGCGTTTTGCCGCCGTGCTCCTCAATAACACGCCTCCAGGCGGCATTGCTCTGATGCCCCCAGAGGTAGTCCGGGGCGAGGAAGCAGAAAGTCCGGCCCAGGTGCTCTACGGCGTACTTGCCGCCAGCCGCGGCATCCTGCGAGACGTTGGGGGCTGTACGAAAGATGTAGCGGTTAAAATGAGCCCCGGTGACACTGTCAGCCGCCGCTGGCTCTACCAGCAAGAGGCGCTTGTACTCCTGCGCCACCTGGGCCACGACGATGGTCACAGCACTGGAGGCACAGCCTTGTAGGATGTGCACGCCCTGGTTCTCAATCAGCGCCCGCGCCTTCTGGCCGCCGGTGGCCGGGTCACCCGCATCGTCCTCGATGAGCAATTCGATGGGCCGGTCCGCTACCTTCCAGGTGACTTGGGTGGCATACTCAATGCCCAGTTCCAGACCCCGAATTTGCATGGTGCCGTAATAGTCTAGCGGCCCTACCCGTGAGGTTATGACGCCTACCTTGAGCGGTGAGGAGCCTTTCAGCAGGTCTCCGAACTGCCGTAAGAAAGTTGGCATCGTTACATCTCCTAACCGGGCAGTGGTCAGGTGGTCAGGTGGTCAGGTTGGTCACGTGGTCAGGTGGTCAGGTTGGTCACGTGGTCATGTGGTCAGATGGTCGCCTGGTCACAGCCGTAGGGCGGGCGCGGGGCCCGCCGTCCTGTTCTGCACATCTGGGCGGTAGGCCACAGGCACTACCCTACGGCAACTCTGCACTGCACTCGCCATGACGCAATGCTGACTTTGACAGGGACCTCGTGGTCAGATAGTCGCCTGGTTACAGACCAGGCGACTATCTGACTAGGCGACTGTTGGGCGAACTACTTGCCGCTCAGGTTGCCGTAAGGCAGCTTGCCGCAGCGGGCCTTCAAGGCTTCGGGCAGCAGGCAAGGAGGCTCGGGCCGGGTGGTGGTCACCAGTTCAAAGAACTTGAAGTCTTTGTCCGTCACGTTGAGGATCTTGACGATGTACATGTCCTGAATGGCCACGTGGTCCTCAGGGCGGATGTAGATCTTACCCTTAGGGCCATTGAACTCTATGCCCTCCATGGCCTTGATCAGCACATCGGCGCTGGGATTGCCGCCGGTCTTCAGCAGGGCTTCTTTGATCAGGATGGCGGCGTTCATGGCATCGGCGTCAAACAGATCCGGCGGTACCTTGTACCTGGCCTTGACTTGCTCCACCAGCCAGTCGTTGATGGGGTTCTTGGGCAGGGTGTAGTGGTAGAGGATGCCGCTGCTTTGCCCCAGGGCCGGGGCATAAATCGGCACCGTGGCATTATCGGCAATAGAGGCAGCCAGCGACATCTTGTCAAAGACGCCGAGTTCCTTCGCCGTGTTGAACATCGGGATAAAGCCCGCGCCAGCCCAGGTGACGATGAAGGCTTCGGCACCCGACTTGAGGACCTTGTCCATGTAGGGGGTGAACTCTTTGGTGTCCAGCGGGGCAAAGATGTCGTCAATGACGAACGTGCCGCCGAACTTGGTGCAGGCATCGCGGGCGGAGGCCGCCCCACCGTAACCGAAGGAGTAGTCGGGCGCGATCTGGACGAACTTCTTGTACTTGGTGGTCAGATACTGGCACAGGTTGATGTAATCCTGGTAGTTGTTGCGGCTGGTGCGGAAGGTGTACTCGTTGAAGTCTTTGCCCGTGATGTCGTTGGAGGCGGCGGGCGCAACCACGAGCACCTTCTTGTTCTCCTTGGCGATCCCCTGCAGAGTAGCCGTGCTACCGGAGCTAACCGTCCCTACCAGGATATCCACCTTCTTGACCTCGAGCAGTTCCCGGGCCACCGTGGCCGTCGTGGCGACAACGCCCTTGTCGTCGGCGACTGTGATCTGAATCTCACAATCGTCTACCTTGAAGACGTTATCCTTGCCGGGTGCACCGGCCAGGTACTCCCAGCCGAGCAAGAAGGCACGCTCGGTCATAGCGCCGTAAGAAGCCAGCGCCCCGGACTTGTCCGTGATCAGGCCGATCTTGATCGGCGTGGCGCACTTGAGGCGAGGCTTCGCTGGCGTGGCCGTCGGCGGCACCGGCGTAGCCGTGGCTGCTGGGGCCGCGGTCGGCGGCACTGGCGTAGCTGTTGGTGCTGGCGGCTTGGTCGGTGGCACTGGCGTGGGTACGGGCGTGGGTGTGGGAGCCGGCCCGCAGGCGGCCAGCAACAACGAGACAGCCAGCAACACCAAGACTAACACACGCATGGTCTTCATCTTTAGTTCCTCCCTTTCTTCGTGATAGAGTTGAGGCGCAGGTTGCGCCACATCTGTGCCCCCCAGACTCATCTTTACGGATGCTTTGTACCACCCCCTTTCTTCATTATGGGTTTCTGCCAGTTAATGAAATCTTCTCGATCTCCCATCTCCACTCTCTAATCTCCAATCTCTTCCTTACTCCACCCTGAAAGCCAGAAACGTCTTCTTCTCCTCGCCTTCGCCGCGCTCCAGGAATTCCACCGTCAGCGGTGTACCGATTTTGATCTGGTCGGGCTGATTGGCCGCCAGGCCCAGGATGCGGGCGCTGATCATGACCCCTTCGTCCAGCTCAACGATGCCGGTCACGTAGGGATTATTGCGGTCGAAGCCTTCGGCGTTCATGAAGGTCAGGCCAACGTAAATGGAGGTGAAAGCAGCCAACTTGCCTTTACCGGACAGTTCGGCCCATTCCAGCTTGTCGTCGTGGCATTGGGGGCAAAGGGCACGTGGCGGCAGGTAGAGCCTGTGGCAGGTGGGACACCGTGCGGCCATTAGCCTCTTTTCGCTGAGAAATTGATTGAAGGAAGCAGCCGTAAAGGGTGGTGTGGGCATCGGCCTATCTCCTCTCGTAGATGTGGACGACGCTGGTAGACCCGGTCCCGCCGACGTTGTGCGTCAGGGCCAGCGCAATATCGCCCGGCACCTGCCGCTCGCCCGCCTCACCCCGCATCTGCTTCCAGATTTCCACGGCCTGGGCTGCGCCGGACGCCCCTATCGGATGTCCTTTGGACTTCAGCCCGCCGGAGGTGTTGATCGGTTTGGCACCGTGGCGGGCGGTTACGCCTTCCTGGGCCATGCGGTAACCGCTGCCCGGAGCAAAGAAGCCCAGGTCTTCCGTAGCGATGATTTCGGCGATGGTGAAGCAATCGTGGACTTCGGCAATGCGGATGTCCTGGGCGGTGACGCCGGCCATCTCGTAGGCGATTTGGGCGGCCAGGCGGGCCGAGCGCAGGGTGGTCAGGTCGGCACGCTCCGGCAAGGCGACGTCGGAGGCCTGCCCCGAGCCGATGATGTAGACAGGCTTGTAGGTGAACTCTCGCGCGTGTTCGGCTGCTGCCAGCAGCAGGCAGGCCGCGCCATCGGTGATGGGCGAACAATCGAAGAGACGCAGCGGCCAGGCGATCAGGGGATTGGCCGCCTCATCGTGCAGGAAGTCCCACTCATCCCGCCAGGTGGGCACAGGGCGGCCCTTCTTCTTGGCCGCCTCGATGCGGCTTTGCATCCAGGCCGGAATGGTGACGTTGAACTGCGCCTTGGGGTTGAGCGCCCCGTTGACGTGGTTCTTGATGGCCACGTGCATCATGTGCTCCGGCGTCATGCCGTAGCGGTGCATGTAGGCGGTGGCGATGGCGGCGTAGAAGCCGGGGAAGGTGAAGCCGGCCGGGATCTCGTACAGCGTGTCGCCGGCCGAGGCCAGCGTGTCTGTGACCTCCGCCGTAGGCAGTCTGGTCATGCGCTCCACGCCACCGACGAGTACCACGTCGTACAGGCCGGAGGCGATGGCCAGCACGCCCTGGCGCAGGGCCACGCCGCTGCTGGCACAGGCATCCTCGATGCGCACCGCCGGGCGCGGCACCAGGCCCACGGCGTCGGCCATGATGGGGGCGGTATGCCCCTGGCCTTCGAAGAGGTCGCTGGAGTAGTTGCCCACGTAAATGGCTTCAATGACTTGGGGGTCAAAGCCCTTGTCCACCGACTGGCGCAGGTCCTGAAAGGCTTCCACGAAGAGGTCGCGGCTGGCCTTATCGGGGAAGGCGCCGAACTTGCACATGCCGGCGCCAACCAGCGCCACGCCGCGTGGTAGTGAATTCTTCATGCTATCCTCGTTACATTTGTCATTGCGAGAACCCCATGCCCTGGGGGGCATGCGCGAGGACAGAAACTGGTGCTCAGACGTAGGGCGGGCGCGGCGGGCCGGTTCACCGAGTCCCCCGTTGCGACGGGGCCCGCCGTCCTGTTCTGCGCATCTGGGCGGCAGGCCACGGGCACTGCCCTACGGCAATTACTAAGTAGTTCGCAGAAAGTTCCTTGAACATTTCAAACGGCGGCCCAAGCCAGAGCTCGCTCGGGTGTCATCTCCTTGAAGAACGCCTTGACCGTATCGAGTAGCACCTCTATAGACCCATACAAGCGGTCGGCCG
>Ga0315268_10000222_pt1 | contig 66807 bp, 63 predicted proteins | sample C1_top_MG_FD_204535 | JGI IMG/M metagenome (GOLD analysis project Ga0315268, IMG submission 204535) | Sediment microbial communities from Yellowstone Lake, YNP, Wyoming, USA - C1_top | ecosystem: Environmental > Aquatic > Freshwater > Lake > Sediment | place: USA: Wyoming | collected 2017-08-01 | reverse complement strand
CGTCCTCCATAAAACAAGGAATAACTAATCCTGAATCTAAACCAAAGTCATCAACAGAACCTATCTCATCCTGGGTTAATGTCCTCTTTTGTTGATGGAGAACTTTTATAAGGCTTGAATCCAGAGCTACGAATTCCGGCAATCTCGGCTCTTTTTTCTTCGGATAAGAATGCTTGAGTCTATAACTCTTATATTCCTCATCCTTAAGATAAACTGCAGCATAGGAAACTTTTACTGTATTCACTACCGTCAGAACTATGGCTTTTAGAAGCTGCTCTAAATCGCGGATGCGGGTCATCGTCTTGGAGAGCTCCATTAAGGTCCTTTGGTACCGGCGTTGGTCCTTGAGAATAATGTCCTCAGCCCGGCGCTGTAGATAGAGATAAACGGACGGGCCGGCGGAAGCCAAGAAAACAGTAATCCAAGTGGAAAGCAACCATAAACCGTATCTATAACCTAAATAAAACGGTATGCCCAAAACAAAACTATAAACAACAATAAAAACACCAGCGCGCGTGAGGGCAATGTTGATATCCATAAGGCGGTATTTGAGAATGGCATAAGCAAAAATGAGCGGATAAATAGCAAGAAAAAAATTTGTATAAGGATAAACATTGAAGCCGAAAACAACTAAATAATCACCTTCAGGACCTAACCAGCCAATAATTGAACCTAAAATGAAATATTTTAATTGATTTTTCTGAAGACCCGAGGCTTTTCGATATTCCATTATCAATAACAAAAAAGTATACCCAAGAATTATCCAATAAAATCCTAAATAAAAAACCAGATGTAAGAGACTTTTTGATTTTGTCCAGTCATGCCAGTAAAATTGATTAAAAACATATTTAAGATCTCCAATGAAGTATCTTGAATTATCAAACCAGTTAAGAAATAAAAAAATGGATCCTATAATATAAGAGAAAATAATAAACTTTTTCTTTTTTAAATTCAGGTATTTTATAACGAAGTGAACATATAGAATGACGGTTAAAATTACTCCGGAATATCCCACTTGCCACCAAAACAGCGCTATTTCTGCAGTTTTGGCAGTAGAAAATTTAAATCCCGCAAGTCCCCACGAAGCTACGGCAAGACAAAAAATAGACCAAATTTTATTCGCAGGATTTGCTTTACCTTTTGAATATACCAAGGCGGACATAAGAAAACTGGAAATAAATACCACTACTGACGAAAGAGTAAAAAAGTTAATCATAGCCTAATCATTCCATAGCGCCAGTTCTTACCCAATTTCTTTAAAACGATTTCGGCGCATTTCCGTCCTGATAATGCTGCTCCCGAGACTCCCACATCTTTCCCATTATTGCACCAATGTCCTGCCAGAAATAAACCCTCAATACTTGTTGTATTTTTTAAAAAATTACTGTCATTTAAATTCGGCATCGCTCCGAAACACGACCCGTTTTGGTTTAAAGTATAATTAAAGAAAGTTTGTGGCGTAGCATTCACTGAAACCTCAATATTTAATTTATCGAAAAATGTCAAAATCGATTTTGTCTGCTGTAAAATCTTACTCTCCACTTCGTATCGATTTTTATTCCAAAATTCTGCATCTTTAAAAGGAGCGAAAGAATAAATCTGAATCGTACTTAAATATCTATGCATGGATGAATCGTGGAGATACGGAAACGAAATTAACAAGTTATATTTTCGCGAGACAAAATTCTCGTCGCGGTCATTCTCTTGCCCTATATACCAAATATCAGAAGAATCATTTAAGAATTCAGAAAGCTTATTTTTTATTCCCGTATAAATAACAAACATTGAAGAAGTCGGCTTTAATGAATTGACTACTTTCTTCTCGGAAGATTTTATATCTATTAATTGCTCAAAAGTTTCAAATGCATCGGCATTAGAAACAACACATTTCGTTCTTATCTCGTTATCGTTGGTATCAATAACTGCTCTTACTTTATTATCAGTGACTTTAATTTTATTAATTTTATTTTCCAAAACCAACTGCCCACCAGAATTCTTAAATTCTTCAACAATTACATCTGGGATTATCTGCGCCCCCCCTATGGGATAAAATCCGGAATCGAGAATAAATTCACGGAAAAAAACGATAGCATTAAAAGCGGGCATTTCTGATGGTGCGAGGGCCAAATTTTTAAGCAATGCGCCTAAAGTCAACTTAATCGACTTTCTAGGAAAGAATGTGTTTAGAATTTCATCGAAAGTCTTATTTTTAACCTGAGAATAAATTTTTGCTATATCAGTATTTGTTATTAACTTGAAAAATTTATCGATTGGCTTCTTTTCTCTTGGAAAATTTTTTTTAAATTCCTTTAACGTTGAATCGAAATCGGAATAAATTTTAGTAACAGATTCATTCGTTATGATTGTATCCGTGGGATTAAACTGACTAAAAGTAATTCTATTTAACAGGTTTAATTCCTTAAATATTTTATTTAAAACTCCTTTTCTGACTGAACCCACATACCGCACTCCAACATCAAAGCGATAACTTTTTCTATAAAACGATGTGCAATAACCCCCTGGTTTAGTATGTTGCTCAATAATTAAAACCTTTCGCCCTTTTTTGGCTAAATAACAACCACAGACTAATCCTCCTATCCCTGCCCCAATTATTACGACATCATAATTCTTATCCATAATTTAAATAAATAGAGAAATTTCTTTTAATGTTTTACGACTTGTCTTTTTGGGCTTTTCAGCAGGATATCCCATTGCCAACACAGCCGTCAATTTGTCTTCTACTTTTATAATCCTGTTGATCTCTTTTTGTAAAAGTACAGGAAATATCAGCCAAACGAAACCAATTCCTAGTGAAGAGGCGGTTAAATGCATATTTTGGATTGCGGCCGATATACTCTCAATTTCTGATAACTTAATCACTGAAATATAGGGTTCTCCAAGAAAGCTAAGTTTTTTTGAAAAATCCTCAGTATCATATACGCAGATTATGCAAGGAGCTCCATTAAGTATTTCTAAAGATTTCTTTACAAGAATTTGTACGCTGGTTAAGAATTTTTTTGAATTTGCTTTTAATCTTGTGACTAAACAATCTCTAATTTTATTGTCAGTAATAACTACAAAACGCCAAGGCTGGACATTATGGGCTGATGGAGCCATTCGTCCAGCTTCCAATATCTTTTTCAATAGACTCTTAGGAATTTTTTTTTGATGAAATTTTCTAATAGTTCTTCTCTCTTTAATATGATTAAGTATATTCATCTGATTCACCTCTACTTCATTTGTTTTTGCAGCAATTCATACACATCCTTTAGTGACCGCATCTTGGGGATGTCCTCCTCCGGAACGGTGACTTTGTATTTCTTTTCAATGCTTGCCACTATCTCCAGCGCCATCATACTGTCCACGCCTAAGTCTTCCACAAATTTAGCGTCTTCCGTCAGTTTCTCTTCGGGTATCTCAGCAATCTCAGCGACCTTTGCCTTAACTTCTTTCTTAATCTCCTCAAAATTATTTTTAACCATCCCTGTTCTCTCCTCCTCCTCCGCCAATCTCTAAACCCAGCGTTTTCTTCATTCTTTTGTTGGCAATATCGATTTAACCCAATGATAAAACCTACTGGCCTGTTTGACTATTTCCTGAGCCTCAGATTGAAAGATATTACGCCTCTCATATTGAACCATATTCTTTTTAGAAATAATCTTTCTTAAGGTCTTAGCCCTTTCTTTGGCTTCGGGCAAGGTAAGCGATTCAATGAGTTCACAGACATCAAGATGGTCATCTGATATAGAACGAACACCTCTTTCAAACACACAGAGGGCATCTGCTGACGAAATAGCACATTGGATAGCTAATGTGGCAGCAGCGTTGTAGTTATTGCTCTCTATAGCTGAAAGCATCTGCTTATAATTGTCTATCGCTTTCTTTAGATAATCGGTTGCGGCGCTTTTGTCTTCTTTTCTTATTTTAATTTCTCTTGCAGCCATAGGATTAGATAAGCTCAAAAGGTTCTTTTCCAAAAATTACGGAATAAGATTTCATTAAAGACGCAATGGGAGATAAATGTTTTTTCATCCTATAAACAAATTCGGCCCTGGACTTAACATAAGCATCCAAATGAGACCCAAAGTACTCACTAAATTGTCCAGCGATATCCACTATAAATTTATCCCTAATCTCTTCGGTATCCTTTTTGTCTTTGACAATAACGGCTATATCTACATCACTTGTAGCGGTTGTTGAGCCTCGCTGTAAACTGCCATATAGTATCAAAGAGTCAATTTTATGTTTTAAATTCATTTCTTCCGTCTTCTTAATCAGAAAACCCTTTATGTCTTCTTTGAGGGATAATTCCTTTTTGAAACTGGGTTTTAAGATATCCTTTACTATTCTATTTTTAGTATTGAGGCTGTAAATGTGTTGCTTCCCGATGATTTCTAATTTTAGGATTCCCTGGCTGTAGAGCTCCTTTAAGGCGGTATGTGTTGCAGGAGGAGAAGCCTTAATCCATTTTGCAATCTCTCTTCCTGAGGACCTAAAATCATCTGTCCTGGAGATAAAGAGACGAATAATTTTTATCTTCGTCTTAGAATCTAAAATAATATCTAAACTATTTTCTATAGCCATGGTCATTGTTCAATCTATTTAACAGTTGTTAATTATTATTAACATAGGTTTGTTTGTTTGTCAATGTTAATTTAATCCCTCTTCCCTCTCCTTCGGATTCCTTTCCTTACTAAAAAGCCTGACTTATTCCAAACCATAGATGGGGGTCTTCATCATAATCATTTATCGGCCAGGCAACATCTATCCTTAAAACCGCTTTTTCTAAGAATCCTAACAAATCAAAATGGAATCGCAGGCCCACCCCCGCATCCTTTTTAAAATCTCTGTCCGAGAAGTCACTAAACCAGGCCTTCCCCGCATCAAAAAAACCTACCATTTGAATTTTATCCAGGCCAAATATATTATCCATAAAATATAAATTTATATTGCTTGCTACGGGGAGCCTGTATTCGAGGTTCCCTAATATCATACGGCTGCCTTCAATGGTCTTTAAGCTATACCCGCGCAACCCATCTCTGCCTCCCAGTTGAAAAAGTTTTTTATCATCGGATTCACCCCAGCCTAATTTCATCCGGCTGGCAATTTTATGATTGTATTTTGGCAGGACTAATTGATACTGATTCATCTCTACGCTTGTCCTCCAGAAAGATTCGGTCCCTCCGAGAAAATGGCCGGCAAATTCCTGGGTAGGTATTAATTTCCAGCCGTAATCCGGGTCAGCATAAGGGCCGTAACGGCCCAGAGAGCCGGTAATGCCTAATATGGATTCGTCTTTCTTGCGATAATGCAGCTGATTAATATCCTCTTTACCATTCAGGTAATTAGTGTTTTCAATCTTGCGGTCACGGATACAATATAAAGTAACATGGTCATTGGCGTCGAAAATACCGTAACTGGCAGGCCACAATTCTTTACGCAGGAAAACCTTGCCTCCGGAGACATCATTCTTTTCTTTGCTGGATTCAAAATCAAATATCTCAAATCCCAGGACAGTCTGTTTTTTAAACAAAGACCTGATTTCATAACTAAGGTTGGACTCTACCGCTTTATCATTAAAATCATAATTTGAACTTAAACGCAAGATTGTATCAAATGGTTTCTGCATAGATGACGCCACTCCCAAAGAAGAACCTCCGATAGTCGGTCCTGTGATTACATTGTAAGAGTCGCGCGGCAGGAATGCCGGTATCTCATAAGCAAAAAAATAAAGGGGCACCGGTTTAAAATAAAACTTCCGCGGCCAATAATTGTTCGTTCGGTCTAAATCAAGGACAATAAGCTTATCCGGATCAACCTCTACACCTTTGACCTTTTTATCATTTATGGTTATGTTGTGGTATTTATCTTTCCCGTCCCAAGAATCCGTAGCCTGCGAGCCATCCTGATATATAATTCTGGTTGCCACAGGCATTCTAACGGAGCCTCGGTTTTCCAAGATTATTTTTTTGCTTAAAACTTCTTTCACCGCATAATCGCAGGTCTTTGCGGTCTTAAGCCACTGCTCAAAAAACCAGTTTAAATCCTCACCCGATTCTTCATTGCAAATTCGTATAAAATCCTCAAGCTTTACATTTTGAAACCTGAATTCCCGGGTATAACGCCGGAAAATCCTGTCAAAAACCTGCGTACCCAAATATGACTCAAGCATATCTAAAATACCTGCCCCTTTGCCGTAAGTTAAAGCGAATATCGAAGACGGCTCTCGGAAACTGGAGAGCTCACCGATAACCGGCCGGTCCAGCCCGTTTTTTGCCATAAAAGTATAGCGCAGTGCGGTAGAATCCCTGAAGGAAAAATTCGGGATAAATGGCTTTAAGAATCCAGGCAAAACCATAATTTGTGCATTCTGCCCATATTTATCTTCGAGATAACGAAGCAGCCAATAGGAATCCATCCCTTCGTCCAAAAACATCTCCCTGTATTCGTCTGAACCGACAATATTATAAAACCACTGGTGTCCTGTTTCGTGAGAAATAAGAAAATCAAAGTAGCGCTCCAGAAAACCCGGCAGCTTATAGACCCTGGTATCAATAAATACCATGCAGGAAGACTGGTCGCCGCCATAACCCAGGTAATTAACGACAACGTTAAACTCAGCGTACGGATATTCACCGAAGCGGCGGGAATAGAATTTTATCAACCCTGCCGCATACCTGGCAGCGGCCTGCGCTCTTTTTTCATCGCCTTTTAAATAATAAGAATTGATCTTAACATAATCGTCCTGGAGAGAAAAAATTTGATAATTGCGCGAGACTCCCAGGGAAAAATCTCTAGTCGGAAAATCCGTCTCCAACACAAGTGTTTTTGTCCCGTCGGGATTTAACCTTTCCTCTTTTAAAATACCTGTGGAAGCAACCACTTCAGCCCGAGGCAAGGTCAACCTCACTTTATAATAGGCGGCATCGCTGAAATATGGATGGTGATAGAGATAAAAGGGGTAATTATGCCAGCCGTCTTTATCCGAAACGCTCAAAAGGGGATACCAGCGGTTCAGGCTGATTATCTCCCTGTGCCAGCCGAATCTGCCGTATGCATGGGGGATATCCACGCTAAAACTCATATCTATTTCTATGGATTCCGCCGGTTTTAAAGGGTAATCCAAATTGACTTTAAGTATAGTGCGATCCCGTCCTTCCGCAGTGAAATCAAGGGTTTTGTTCCCGGAAACAACTGAATTAACTTTTAAATCGCCGCTCTGGAAACCTTCGGGGAAAGGGTTGGCCTTAAAATATCCCGCATACCGATACAAAAACCTTATTTCTTTTTCGGTGTATTTACGGTGAGGATAGATATGAAAATATATCTGGCTTACCGGCTTATCAGAATTGTTGGTGAAAATTACTTTCTGCCTGGCAATTATTTTATGATTGACAGTATCTATATTGGCATCGATTTCGTAGCGGGGAGCCTCGTCCGCAAAAATATTACTGCAAAAGATGAAAAGGTAAAAGGCAAAAGTCAAAAGGTAAAAATACAAATTAAAATTCGCGGCCTTTGCTTTATGCTTGTGACCTTGTCCCCTTCGGGGAGGCTTGCGCACTGACCTTGTCCCCTTCGGGGAGGCTTGCGCACTGACTTTGTGACTTTTTATTTTAAAGGGCATATCTGGCACTTCGGATTATTTTTAAGACAATACTCTTTCCCCAGCTTAACTAACAAGGCGTGGTATTCGTTAAAGAGTTTTTGATCCTTCTTAAGATTTTGCATAAATATTCCCTGGATCTCGGCATAACCGGCATCGGGCGAGACTATTTTATGGCGGGAGAGTATCCTTTTAGTATAGGCATCCGCAACAAATATCGGCTTATTTAACGCATAGAGTAAAATAGAATCTGCTGTTTCGGCTCCGATCCCTTTAACAGAAAGCAAATCTTCCCGTAAAGCCCGGGTATTGCCTTTAGATAATTTTCTAATATCTCCCTTATATTTTTTTATGAAAAAATCCAGAAAATTCTTTAAACGGTTAGCCTTGATATTATAATAACCCGCGGATTTAATCAAAGCCGCCAATTTTTTTTCGGGAAGACGATAAAGTTTATCGGCGGATAATAATTTTTTCCCTTTTAGATTTTGTATTGCCTTTTCTACATTGAACCAATTGGTGTTCTGGGTAAGGATTGCGCCCACCATAACTTCAAAAGGGGTCTGGGCTGGCCACCAATGTTGCGGTCCGAAACAGCCATAAAGTTTTTTGTAAATCCCACTTAGCGTAGCAGCCATAAGTATAAATCTAATCTTCCAACTCAAGAGGATTATAGTGATAATAGGCGAAAATGGTATATGCGGTGCCCGATACACAACCTGCTGATTTGTCTTTGGGTCTGGTAAATCTGCCCCCGATATCCACGAAATCGCCTGAGCCACAAGGAAGACAACTTTCGCCTTGGCTTGAAGGCGAGGAGCTGGGTATAATCATATTACACAACTCTATCAGATATTCATCCGCTTTATTCTCATATGCCGCGGCTTTCGAGGTCATGTTTTTCCTGTGATAAAAATCTGCCATTACCCTAAATGCTATTATCATCTGGGCTGTCCATTGCGAAGAAACCACTCCGCCCCTGGATATATGTCCTTGAGGTGCAAAATCAAAGCCTTTAATCTTTATTGTTTGGCCGTCCAGACGCAGGAAAGATGCTTCCACAGTATAATGTTCTTCGATAAATTCCATAATCTTGTCCGGATTCATCCCTAATTCGTTCAATTTTTCCGGACCAATAGCTGCGATTGACCAACCATAAGCAACGGTTGCGATTGTCGAATCTGCTTTATCGGGTATAACAGAAACATCCATCTCATTATACGTATTTTTTATAAACCAATTTAATACTTTATCCCTTGCCTCCAGATATATCTGTTTACCGGTAATTTTATATAACATATCAAAAAATGCATAGCCGTCCAGATTATGCTCGGTGGAATACCATTCTATATCTGGACCGCCGCGGATACCGCCTTCTTTACCCTGATTTTGTAAATTAATTATTGTTCGGGCAATCTCTTCAGCTAAATTAAGGTATCTGGTATCCTGGGTTTTTTGAGTATACTGGAGGACCGCTATACCCAGCCAGATGTTGGTTCCGCTCTGCACGATATACTCGGCAGGAGAACCGTCATTGGCATGGTAAGCATTAAAAAATAACCCGTGCTTCCTCTTGGCCTTTTTACGGAAAAACTCCAAAATTTTTCTTGCCCGTTCAAAATCCGAGAAATTTATATAAGTCTGTAAAACCAGCGACTGGTCATAAATAAACGCCCAACTGGCAATCTCTTTATCTGCCTCAAAACTTATTACCAAGCCGGTGCGTGGATTTTGTCGTACGGCTAACCAGCGATACATCTTATCTATGTTTGCCTTCTCTAAAAGTACTTTCTTGGCATCTAAACGCAGGAGTTCTTCGGTAACAATACTCTCTTTGTGCTGTAAAACAATTAATTGTTCCTGAAAACCGGTTTTCTCCTGGTTTAATTTCTCAACCGTGCTATTAAGCTCATTTATCCTCCCGGCTGACTTAACCTCTTCTGCCTTTACTTTCTGCGTCAAATCCGCCTTTTCTTCTTCAATTGTCCGCATACGCAGCTCCAAAGCAGCGATTTTTAATTGCAATTCATCCTTTTCGCTATTTATATCTTTTATTTTCTGTTTTGCAATGTTTGTTTCCTGCAAAATCTTTATCAGCTGCCCGACCAGAGATTTATTGGCTGCAATCAATTTTAGATTCAAATAACCGCCAACCGTTAAACTAAAACTTAAAATAAAAATTATAGTCAATACAAGAGGCAAAAACATTCTCTTTGTCCGTGCATAACGCGTAATCCTTTTTTGATCAATAGCGCCTATGTTATCAAAAGTTAAACCTATAAAATGTGAATCCTGGCCTTCAGGATTATCTTTAACCCAAACGACTCTCGCCTGGGCATTCACAACAGGTTTGGTTAACGGCATTTTTATGCGTAAAGAAACTCTTGCCTCTTGATTTTTTATCAGCCAGGAAATTTGCGGTTTTAAATTATTCACGTCCAGGCGGATGCCTTCCTTACTTACGTTATGAGTGAAACCCTGTATCCAGTCCGATAGAATTACCTCCTCATCCGGACTTATAAGCCTGAACTGTACCGGGAATACCGAATCAAGCCTTAGATATTTTCTGCGTTCGCCGGCCGAAGATTTTTCCCTCATCTTTATCTTACCTTTTCCAGGACTATCCTCTGTTTGAGCTTTTTTGCCAAAGATTCAAAAAAATTTTTAAATTCGGGGTACTCGTCTTCTGAAATCCTGCTTTTCTTTAATTCGACCTTCTGCTTGAAGATTAATCCATTTTTTTGACGTTTATATTCCACTGCAAATTTTAACCAGGGGCTGTCTTCGATTAAATCCTGCGGCATATATTTTAGCATAAAATTGGGAGCCAAATGTATATTAAGCTCTGTATCCTTGGTATCTAAAATGCTAAAATCGATCGGGTATTTGCGTTTATCCTTTGCCACAATGGCAGAATCTAAACTGGACAACTGAGGCATTATTCTTAACTTACCACCGATTGTAAAATATTCCGGACCTTGGAATTTATAATTTAACTCGACAGTTTTATCAAGGTCTTCCAGATTATTTATATTATAAGTCTTAAGCCGCGCACCTATAGAAATCTCCTGAATTTTGCTTTCTATTTGTTCGCGGATTAATTCCGGCACAGTGTATAAAAGCCAATATCTCTGCGCCTGATCATAGACGCCAAAAGTAAATATACTTTTTTCCGCAGTTATGCTCTCATCATCATTGATTTTTATATTCATAATCTGTCGCGCCAGATTATGTTGCGCAGGATACAAGGGGGTATCTTCTATTCTATACCCGTCTTCTTTGCATACCAATACCCGCCTGTCCTGATCTGCGGGAGGCAAATCCCCAAAAGAACAGGTCTCAGCAGTTGGGTCGAGAAATACGGTTTTATCTTTTAAAGACACTGCGGCAATAGCATGGTTAAAAAGCATATTGGGAAAGTCTTCATTCAGATTATAGTAATCTTTTGTCCCGATAAGCACCGGCCAGGCAGAAAGCTGCGCTTTTTTTAACATCGTAACTAAAAGTATTGCCTGGTCCTTACAATCCCCGTATTTGTTCCTGAATATATCTATTGCCTGATGCGGTTCATACCCTGCCTGCCCGTATTCCACGGCCACATAGCGGATTTCTTTTGCGCAGAAATTGTAAATTTTTCTAATCTTGGCTTCATCGGAATCCTGTCCCTGTATTAACTCTCTAACTTTTTCTTGTATCGTAGCATCTGCCGCCATTTTATCTTTTGCCAAGTTCCACCACCAATTATAGACGTCATCCCAGCTGGCAAAAGTAGAGATAAACAGGGTAGGATTGATTTCTACTGTAGGCGGCATATTCGATTCGGGAATAATCTGAGGTATATTTTTAAATTCCCAGCGATAAATTGTTTTGTCTTTTTTATATTCTATCCCTGGTTTTAACTCAGCGCCAAAATTATTGTATTTCTCGTTCAAAATCTTTATATATAAAGTTTTTTCTTTAGGCAACTCGATAGTAAAATTAGCGGCAATAATCGGCTCGGACGATTGCACCGGATAGCTCAGGACAAAATCCTTTCTATTAATAAGCTGGTTGCGGATAATCTTCAACTTGTATTCGATATTCGCCCCTTCGGCGATTTCCGGGAAGGAGATTATGTATACACGTGCATTACTGTAAAGCGGAAAATTCAAATACTTGGTCACATCGCGTATATGGCGGCTGCCCACCTCTATAACTTCCCCATCGGGCTTTATGGTCCTGGCATATTCCAATTCTACTTTTTCATAGGTAGAATCATACTCTATGTGTGTTTCAGAAAATCCTTCTTTGCCGCGCTCATTTAAAATACGGATAACATAATGCAGGTAAGATATCTCTTTATTATCCGGCGTAATTTCGACTTTTTCTTCACAGAAGAGAATCTGGGCACCTGCCTGGGGATAATCTTGCCCCGATGGCGCGCTAGATATAATCCTTTCCATAAGAGGGTTTATTTCTTTTATATTAATGGGGGTAGACTGTTTCTCAATCATTCCCAGGCGCACTCGAGCCTGGGCAGCGAACGAACCCGACTTTATCTTTTTGTAGCTATCCAATGCCTTATCGAAAAGATTCAACTTCTCGCAGGTTAAACCATAATAATAAAGAGATTCATCATCGGGATTTTTCTCTTCATCCAGAATTTTTAATGCGTCAACAAAATTGCCCTGGTTATAATAACAGATAGCCAAAAATTTCTTTGCCGCAGGATTATCAGATCTTTTAAATTCCTCTGTTGCCGAAGCGAAATCCGAACGGCTAAGGTACAATTGCCCCAACTCGAAATGCAGCCTCTCTAAATCTTTCCCCTGTTTAATTAATTCTTTATATAAACCTTTCGCTGTTTGATAATCAGATTCGTACTTCCTGACATACTCCTGCGCTTTCTCTATTTGACTTTTCTGAACACAGCCTATCAAAATAATACAAAGAATCACGAATAAATAAATTTTTTTTATATTACTGCGCATAATCTCCCCCGCTGGATTATATTATTTCCGCATTCAATATACTGTCGATTCTGAAAGTACGCTCCTGTCCCTTCAGACAACAGAATCCTACCAGATAACTGTATTTTTTATCCTGCCTTATCTCCTTAGGGACAACCTCCCTTTCTGAAAGCTGGAGGCTGCTGCGTGAAAAATATTTTATCTTAAGCCTGACTCCTAAATCAATCGCCTCTTGTATTCTGGCTATCTTTTTATTATTTAAATCTTGCATTGTGTGTAAATTAAGGCTGAACAGAGAAGCAAGACTATTAAAATCAACTATACCCTTTCCTTCTAAAATATCAACGAGTTTATTAAAAACTCTCAAAGTAAGTTCCGCATCGTCAAGGGCACGATGTTTTTGTTCGCATTCCAGCCCCAGGTTTTCCGTTACAAAGCCGAGCGCATAACTTTCCAAGTCAGGCAAAAGCGTCCTTGCCATTGCAAGTATATCAACAACCAATATATCTTTTGGTGATTCTCGGCCCAGGAGTTTTATTTCGGCGTTAAGAAATCCTAAATCAAAAGGCGCATTATAAGAACAAAGGCAGCTGCCGCGGATAAAATCCAGAAACTTCGGCAGAACTTCTTCCATCTTGGGAGCGCAAACAAGCATATCCTGAGTAATCTTGTTCACCTGAAATGCCCCTTCTGAAACAGCCCTGGAAGGATTGACTAAAGCCTGGAAGGCAGATAATCTACTCTTGCCTCTAAACCTAATTCCGGCGATTTCAACGATTCTATCGCCTGATTCTGGATCCAGGCCCGTTGTCTCCGTATCAAATATTGTGAATTCCGCTTCCTTTATGTTTCTATCCATTTCCCCTGGTAATAATATAACTCGGTACGAATCTGTCCGGCCGATAAGACATCTTGACGTTCTTAAGATTCTCCAGCCCCGAATCATCCATAATGTTTATATATTTGTATTTTTTTGCTTCCGCACAGAACTGCCGGAATATATATTGGCTCAAGCCCTTAAAAGACAAATCTGTTATCTCAAACAATATGCAGAATGTATCTTTATTCAACTCAAAACCAAAGCTAAATCCTTTAATCTGATTATCTATCTCGACCGCCTTCCCGACTAAGTCTAAATTCCTGTAATCACTTAATAATATCTGTAGACAGGAAAGGTTATCTAAAAGCATTCCTCTATATACGCGGTCAGTATTTTCTACTTGGCGCGCGTTCATCCAGCTTTTGTAAAGATTAATACAATCGTTGCTGTATCGGGGAATAAAATCTATATACCGAAACTTGTAATTTTTGGTAAAATAATTAACGCATGCGCGTTTAGACTTAAAACGGTTGCCCCTTAATTCTACCAAAGAGCTTCTCTCACAAAGATAATCGTATGACTTAAATCTGAAACTGTAGCCTAAGTGTTGATAAAACGATAAGTCTTTTTCTTCGACATTTTCTATCCGGGACAGCGCCTGGTTTCCATTAAACTTGTCCATAATCTTGAAGACTTTAGCGATTACCTCTGGTTTTATTCTCTCGCCCAGAGGCGGCAGATACAAAAAACAACCTATCTTATCCTTGAAAAACAGACATAGATTATTCTGGATTTTCGCCCAGTATATATCAAAAAGATTATGCCACATATAAACATTCTGGAATGCATAGACGGACAATTCGTGGGCTGTTAAGCTTAACAGTTTAAGAAATAGGCCTTTATCTTTAAGGGACAATTTATTTAGGTTCATAAACTAAATATTAAGCTCATCCATGTCTAAAACATCCGCGTATTCTTGTATAAGCTGACGGTTATTCTTTAAAAAAATAAGGCAAGCGGGGCTTTTGATTAGCGCGGTTAAATACTGCGTGTATTCTTTGAATTCCTCTTTTTGCCTGTTTTCTTTTACAAAAGTACAGTTTAAATCCAGCGCCAGGAAAATATTATTATCCTTGCGGTCAAAAACAAACGGGTATAGCTGACATTCAAATGGCCTCATAGGATAAATTTTGCATTTATTGTCCTCTTTATTAAAAAACCCGCATATGAAATTATTTTGACCGGGGTCGGCCACGATACGGATCTTGCCTAACCTGGCCTTCTCTTCTTTCAGAAGATGCGCAGACCAGATTGAATTCTCTTCGCTATATCTGCAACACCCCCGACAGGACAAACAATAATTTTCCGGAATAAGTTGCCTTAATTTAATCATATCATTTGACTATACTGCCGGCCTTAACCTCTTTATCGGGGCTAATTATGGCTATTCCATTCTCATCCTGGGATGCTAAAAGCATAGCCTGGCTTTCTTCTCCCCTTAATTTTACCGGCTCTAAGTTATCTATTACTACAATCTGCCGCCCCAATAGGTCTTCCTTATTATAAAATCCCTTTATCCCGGCTATTATCTGTTTGGTCTTATCGCCTAAATCAATAATCATTACATAAAGTTTATCCGCATTAGGATGGTCTTTTACCTCTGTTATTTTGGCGACTTTTAGCTCCAGTTTCTTAAAGTCTTCATATGTAATCATTATTTCTCCTTCCGCCTCGCTTCGCTTAACAATAAAAGCACCATTTAAGGTGCTTAGTGTACCTGTCTATCTTTAGGGAGTCTACGAGATAAATAAGCGTCGGATTTAAGGACCTTTACGTCTATCTTTTACATAGACGCTGCCTCCGATGGATTTGGCAAATTTTTTCAGCTCCGCAGCAATCTGGCTTATTTCTCCTACGTGAGAGATCTTACGCATCTCATTTGTTACAATAGCAATGGAAACGCTCAAAATAGGAACCTCTGATATCTCACCTGTCCTAGTCTTTGTGATAATGTAGCCTCTTGTCCTGTCTTCCTCAGTGTAAAAAGAGAGTATGCTTTTATCAAAATCATCCACAATCCCTCTTGAAATTTCTTCGGCGCGTTCGGGAGAGGTGACAAAAATAAAATCATCGCCTCCGATATGGCCAAGAAAATCAGTAGCTGTACCGAATCTCTCCAAATTCTTAATTATAATCTGAGCAGTGTGACAAATTACCTTATCACCCGCCTCGAATCCATAACGGTCATTAAACTCCTTGAATCTATTCAAATCAAGGTAACCCACAGAAAAGAAAATCCCGGATTTTATTCTTGTCTCTAACTCCTTTAACACCGATATATTACCGGGCAGTTTAGTTAAGGGGTTGGCATCCAGGTCTCTTGTTATGCGTACCAAAGAAGCCTTTACCCTGGCCAGGAACTCTCCTGCTTCAAAAGGTTTTTCAACATAATCGTCTGCCCCCGCATATATACCTTTTATCCTGTCCATCGGTTCTTTATTATCCATAATCAATATTATGCTCAGGTGTCTTAAATTAAAATTACCGCGTATATGTTTACAGATATCAATTCCATTGATGCCGGGAGAAAGAAAATCGGCGATTACTAAATTGAAAGGATGTTTCTTTAAGATTTCAAAGGCCTGGGATTGGCTGTTGCAGCTTTGCACCTGATAACCTTCTCCCATCAGGATTGCAGACAGGAATTCCTGGGTTTGAGGTTCGTTAATTATAAGTAGGATATCTCCTTCTGAAGAGCTCATTTTTTCATACCTTAGCTCTGTGCTTTGGCGGGTAAAGTTTCAATGTCAGGATTTCACTTTAAAGACTCCAGCAGCTTTTTACAAGCACTCTGCACATACTTCATCGCCTCGGCATTTAAGACTAAATAAAAACTGCCTCTTATTTTTGCGGACGGCTCTGAAAAAACAGCCTCCGTTAACAAAATATATTCATCGCGGGAATAAGAGGATATTACCATGCTTAAGGTCTGCTGAATTGAACTGCTGACCAAGGTTGGAATAGAGGGTATAATTATTGTTTTCAAAATCATGCTTAAGGCGCCCACATAAGAAGAAATAATAACATTGCCTATTTCCTTTATCACCGACAACCCCATCTCAGTAAACATACTGTTCTTTTTATCGTCGCTGTGAACCCGGTAACACATATCCACCAATTGAAAGGCGCTTTTCTCGTCAAGGACAAAAAGGATTTCGCCCTTCAGTCCGCTCAACATATTGCTGGAAACGCTGATAACTAGTTGGTCGGTTTCTATTTTGCCTAAAACTGATTCTGCGGGTATAATATCCAATGAAGGCATTTCAACGCTAATCTTCCTGCCAAGTATTTCTGAAAGGGCGATACTTCCGTGGCCTGCGGCAATACTGCCCACTTCCCTCAAGATATCCATTTCATCTTTCATCAATAGCTCCTTTTTAGAAAACTGCTGTTTTTTATGGTGTAGGAAAGTATAAAACACTTTCCTAACCACTGAAAATCGCACTTTAAGGTTATCGCCGAAGGCGATTTTCTTGTCTGGCGGATGAGCTAAAACATATTGCTTTAATCACACTAGGTACTAAAACACATTGTTTCAGCACCCGTTTACACTTTCATTAATGAAAGTGTAAACGGGGTCGACGAGATTTGAACTCGCGATCTTCGCCGTGACAGGGCGACGTGTTAAACCAGACTACACTACGACCCCAGGATGGTAAATGTTAATTTTATGCTATAACTAACTGTATTGCAACAGTTTTTATGGTGGGCGGTAGAGGACTTGAACCCCTGACCTTCTGCGTGTAAAGCAGACGTTCTAACCAACTGAACTAACCGCCCGTAATTACTAAATCCCGACGTAAAAAATAAACTGTGCGCTATTATCCGGCAAGCTTACCTAAAATCCCCAGAGTAAAAGCCATGACAAAAAGCGCAACTGTTTCGGTCATGCCCAAAACTACAAGATAATTTCCAAAACCTTTATTGGTCTCCCCCATCGCATCGCAGGCACAGGCAGCGCATTTACCCTGCCAGTATGCGGAAAGACCGATAGCCAAACCGCTGAAAGCACCGATACCCCAGAGATATTGGCCTTTGGATGCCAGCTCATAGAGCTTGTTCATTACAATCATTCCGTAAATCGTCTGGGTAAGTGGAGCGCCGACAAAAGCAATCAGCATAAATGATGCGGCTTTATTCTGGCTATAATTCTTCTTCCAGGCACCAATCGCGCTCATTCCGGCAATCCCTGCTCCGGCGCCTGAGCCGCAGGCAGAAAGCGCAAGCACAAGACTTAAGCCTAAATCCTTAAATTGAATCAACAAACTGTTATCCATACTATCTCCTTGTGTTTTGAAAAACCGATTACGAATTTATGTTATCTGATTCGGACTTAAGCGGATTATAAACTATCCCGCTCCAGGTAATGCCGGCGTGTCCGGAGAATTCCAACACATTCAGGCGCACGCCGTGCACCAATACCGATATCGGGCCCAAAACAATATTTAAAACGTGTCCCACCAGCGCAATCATAATGGCTGCCAGAATTGCCACTGGCCCGCTTCCCAAACTTGCAGTCATGGCATTAGTGGTCTCGGCAATTGCCACGGCTGCCAGGCCAACGGCAAAAAGCCTTACATAAGAGACCACATCGGTGAAAGTGCTCATGAAGTTTAATCCGAAACTGACCGAACCCAAACCTCTGCCGATAGCTTTAAAAATATTTTTGTGCGGACTGCTGAAAAACACAACGAGTGCAATACCGCTCCAGGCAAGAACGGTAACAAAATCCGGAAGGGCTAAGCCTAAAATAAGCGTGCGCGCTAAAAAAAAGGCGGCCCATAGCACACAGATCCATCCCACATCTGCCAAAGCAGCCGGGCTGGGGAATTTTAACAGCGCCCGCCAAGAATGCGCTATACTTAAATGCAGCGCACCCAGAAAAAAACAAACTGTCTGCATGGTTACGGGATCATTCAGCTCCGGGATTAGCGGCCTTATGCCGCGCTTTATCAGCCAACTCTGGCCAAAGAAAGTGCCGGTTAATATTCCCCAGATAATAGTGCAACTGCTTAAAAGATAAAAAAGCAAAAAGACATTCTTGTTTTTAAAGTTTTTGGCTCTTTTCTTCTGGAACCAGACAGTGAGTAAAAGATAGCTTAAACCGTATCCCGCATCACCGATTAATATCCCAAAAAAAATACTAAAAAAAACCAGGAAAAGTAAACTCACGTCGAGTTCCCGGTAACCGGGAAGAATCCCTAAAAGATTCAATACCGGTTTTATCAATTTTATCCAGCGCGGATTTTCTAAAAGCGTAGGGACATTATCCTCATCTGAAGGTTCCCTGATCATAAGACCCCAACGTTGCTGCTGCGCTTGCTGCTTGAGTATGCCCACCGTATTAACAGGCACAAAGCCGCTTAAATAGGCAAGCGCTCCGCCTTTACCCATGCCCAAGAGCGCCTCATAAAACTCAAGATCCTTGCGCAAATTCTTTTGAACATCATGAAGGCTCCTGCGGTACACCTTGTATTTACAGATATCATCCTGAATAATCTTCATCATCCGGCCGTCTTCATGGAGGCGTGCGTGCATTTTCTTAAGGCCGAGCTTAGGCAAACTCACTTCTTTAAAAGGCAACTCGATCTTTTCGCGCGTAATCACCATGCAATGCACAAGGCCCGCGGCAGTAAAAATAGTTTTAACAACCGCACTGCCTCTTAAGCTACCTATCTCTTTTTGCGGAATCTGGTAGAGGCGGATAAAAATATTTTTTTTTGCGAATCTGCGGATGTCATCAGGGTCAAAATCTCCCCAACGCCGCCATTCGGCTATACGGTTCTTAAGCAGCAGTGAATATTCTTCCAGTTGGTCGAGGCGTTTGCTTAAATCAACAATGTGTTTTGCGACAAATTTCCAGTCTTTGAGAGATTCCCGCTGTACGCTACCCGCAGGTTCGACAAATTTTTCTTCCGAGAGGATAGAAATAGCGGTATCGATAAGGGCGCTATCATCGTGAAGCGCTCTCAAGGACTCTCCCTGCGGAGGCTGGGCGTTCTCGACATGCACCACACCTAAGCCGCGCAAGGAATCCACAGTGCGGCTTGCGTCTTTTCCCTGTACCAGAACCGTAATTTTTTTCATGGGGACAATCATACCGCTGCCTCGACTAACTCTTGAGCCTCAATTTTTCTCTTGGCAATCTTGCTGCGTCCGACAGCATTAGTCATCTGATCGCCTAAATAAATTTTAATGACCCTTATAGCTTCGCGGGCTTCGGGAATCTTTACCTTTTCAAACAGATTAACCCGCTGAGCGGTAATACGCAGTTCTTCTCTTAAAACCGCTATCTCTTTCTCTAAAATCTTTATTTCCTGCTGCAGAGCGACCAGTTTTTTTAATTCCTCTATGGCGGTATCAACCCATAAAGGGCTGATGAATAAATCATAGTCGGCGGATTCGAATTCCGCGCGCTCAAAAATAGGCAAATCCGCTCCGGCGATATTTCTTGTAGAAGTTATTATTCTCTTTGGCTTAATCATCGGCTTGAGGTCAACTTTTTTATCGGTAAATAACCCTGCCCATGCTGTGATTTCATTTGTTTTAGCTGTCTCGTTTCGCGCCTTTTCTTCCAAGATTGACAATTGATGGATAATCTCCATCTGTAACTGCTGTTTCTTCAGTAGTAACGTGGGTAAATATCTTAAATATTGCCCTAAGGCGTCTCTCTGTCTTTTTAATTCTCCTTTTGTAAGTCTAATTTTTGCCATAACTTTTTGTGTAGGGACAGTCCCTATTTGGGCCAATACTGCTCAATCATTGACTTCTTAATCCCGGTTTCTTCAGGGCTGAAGCACTCGGCTAAAATCTCCCAGCCTAAATCCAACGCCTTCTCCAAGGCGAGATTCACCTCTAATGACATCATCTCTTTTTCAAAACGCCGGCCGTAGTGAAGAAGTTTTTTATCCCAGCCACTCATCTGGAATCCCATTGCCTGTTTTTCCAGGCTCTCGCGATAACTGGCAAACAGCTGAATCATGGTATCCATAATGGTTCTGTGGTCGGCTCTTGTCTTGCCATTAACTTGCTGTTTAAGACGGCTCAATGAGCCAAACGGCTCTATCACCCCGTTTTTAAGATAGAATTGGCCTTCGGTGATATAGCCGGTATTATCCGGAACGGGATGAGTAACATCATCGCCGGGCATGGTTGAGACAGCCAGAATGGTTATGGAACCTGCGCCGTCAAAATCAACTGCCTTTTCATAACGCGAGGCTAACTGTGTATAAATGTCTCCCGGATATCCGCGGTTAGAAGGGACTTGTTCCATGGTAATGGATATTTCCTTTAAGCCATCGCAGAAATTGGTCATATCCGTAAGCAAGACCAGCACCCGTTTACCCTTAAGGGCGAAATCTTCCGCCACTGCCAGGCTTATGTCAGGGACCAGCAGGCACTCTACGGTAGGGTCTGCTGCGGTATGGATAAAAAATATGGAGCGTGACAGCGATCCGTGCTCTTGTAATGTATCTCTGAAAAATAAATAATCGTCGTACTTAAGCCCCATGCCTCCCAGAATAATAATATCTATCTTTGCCTGTATGGCAATCCTGGCTAATAGCTCATTGTAAGGCTCTCCGGCGATAGAGAAGATGGGTAATTTCTGTGACTCCACTAATGAATTAAAGATATCAATCATCGGTATGCCGGTATGCACCATTTTGTTGGGAATAATCCTTTTTACCGGATTAACCGGCGGGCCGCCTATATCAATTAAATTTTGCGATAAAACCGGGCCTTTATCTAAAGGCTGTCCGCTCCCGTTAAAGATACGGCCGAGTAAATCTTCTCCGCTTGCAACCCGCATCGGATGTCCCAAGAACCTTACTTTATCTCCGGTAGAAATTCCCCGGCTGCCGGCAAAGACCTGTAAAGACACCTTCTTACCGTCCAGGCGGATAACCTGCGCCAGAGACATTCCGTATTTTGTGGTTACCTCCGCTATATCCGTGTAGCCGATGTCTTCGGCTTCCACGGTGATTACGTCTCCAGCAATCTGAATAATATGGGTATAAAGTTTATGCACTAATCCTCTCCTGCTTAACTAAACTTTCTTCTATGGCAGCGGCTATCTCTTTTTCAATTTCTTTAAACTCCTTTGATTCCCAGGCCGAAGAATTCCAGCCGCGGAATTGCTGTCTTAGCCTTTGGAAGAATTGCCGTGCCTTCTCTTTATCCGCAAAGACAAATTCCGGCTCTAAGATATTATTGTATATAAAACCAAAGATATAAATCTGTCTTTCTGCCTGGGTAGCTTCATCTTGCGGGTCATAGGCATTCTGTTGCAGATATACAGAATCAAAGAATTCTCCTTTAAGGTAATCGATAAAATCCGCTAAAGATGTGCCTTCTTCTCCGATAACCTTCATCATCTGGGTTACATCGTGGCTCTTGCGTAATATTTCGTGACCTCTTTTTACCTGGGCTGCATCAACAAAACTTTTATATTTACTCCAGCTTATCAGGGGGTCAATAGCCGGATATCGACGGGCATCCGAACGCTCGCGGGAAAGGCCGTGAAATGCACCGACAACCTTTAAGGTTGCCTGGGTAACCGGCTCTTCAAAGTTGCCTCCGGCAGGGCTGACTGTTCCGCCGATAGTTACCGAGCCCATTGTTCCATCGTAGAGCCTGACTATACCTGCCCTCTCATAAAAAGAGGCTATGCGCGATTCAAGATAAGCAGGGAATGCTTCTTCCCCGGGGATTTCCTCTAACCTGCCGGACATCTCCCGCATTGCCTGCGCCCACCTGGAGGTAGAGTCGGCTAATAATAAAACATTCAATCCCATCTGCCGGTAATATTCCGCGATAGTAACCGCAGTATATACGCCGGATTCCCTGGCAGCCACAGGCATAGAACTGGTATTAACCATAATCACGGTGCGGTCACTCAAAGGTTTGCCGGTCCCGGGATCGATTAATTCAGGGAATGTCTTAAGGGTCTCTACCGCTTCTCCTGCCCGTTCACCGCAGGCAGCGATAATCACGATATCAGCGTCGGCATGACGGCTGGTTAATTGCTGAAGCACGGTTTTGCCTGAGCCAAACGGCCCGGGGATACAATAAGTCCCGCCGCGCGCAACCGGAAAAAGCGAATCTATCAGCCGCATTTTGGTTACCAAAGGCTCAATGGGTTTTAATTTCTCGGCGTAGGCCCGGATAGGCACTTTAATCGGCCAGGTTTGTTTCAGAAAAACTTCATGCACTTTTGCGTCCTGGTCTTTTAACTTAGCAATCGGCTGTTTCAAATTATATCTCCCGGCCTCTGCGATATTTATAATCTCAAGGATTCCTTTAAGGCCAAAGGGGACCATAATATAGTGCTGGAAAATCTTTTCGGGGACAGAACCCAATTTTTCTCCGGCGCGGACTTTCTCGCCTGTTTTTCGGCTGGGGCGGAAATCCCATTCTGTCTCATCGGGCAACGGCTTTAAATAAACACCCCTGTTTAAGAAAAAGCCGCATTGCACAGCTACGCAAGGTAGGGAGTTCTGTAATCCGTCGAATATCTGGCCTAAAAGCCCCGGCCCCAGCTCAACCGAAAGAAGCTCGTCGGTAAACTCAACCTCTTCTCCGATTTTTAAACCCGCTGTATTCTCATAGACCTGTGTCTCGGCTCTATTGCCCCTTACCCTGATTACTTCGCATTTGAGATGTTCCTGGCCATGCATTATATAGGCAACTTCGTTCTGCACCATAAAATCGCCGGTCTCCACCATTACCATATTACCGCTTACTTTCGCAATCTTACCTTTTCTTTTGGCAGCCATATTAATTTAACACCTCTTGTAGTAACCGGGATTTATCCGCGCTGTTTATCCTCTCCCAGCGCTCCAATATCAGTAATTTTAAAGCGTAAACGATAAGGAAATCCAGGTCAAAATAGTGGCCTGCGGCCAACTCATCTAACGCGTTCCATCTGTCCCGGTCTAATGTTTTTTCCGCTTCTAAAATTGAGGGGTTTCTATGCGCATTCATCGCAATGTGGGCAATATGCGGCTCTACATATTCATCGCCGCGGATATATTTAAGGGGGTCGATGTGCTTGCGGATAGCTCTTATTTTTACCAATTCATTTCTCAATACCCTGTCAAAAGCAAACCATTGTTTTAATGTAGCTTGAACGCTTTCATGGCTGCGGCCTTCTGCCATTAACTTTATAAGATCAAGGTCTGCTCCCGGGATCTTATCTTGGCAAATATTAATGAATCTCGCGAAAGAAAAAGGCGGTTTAGCGCCAAATTGAAGCATAGGTAAACTGGAAATCAAATAAATGTAAAAACCGGCCATCTTATTTTAAGAGCTCGTTTAGTTTTGGCTTGAGGTATGAGCCGATATATTCTGCCAGAGACTTATCGGTAAAATCATAATACGACTTGCCGCCGTCATAACTGATAGTAAATCCGGCCTGGATATCGTCTGAAGGCCGGAGGGTGATTCCTTTTTTTGTCTCTGCTTTCAATGCATCTAAAAAACCTTTTTCTATATTTCCCAAGTCTTCCTTGTTTAACCTAATTATCACATCCTCTTTGGCGCTGTAATTTTTGATCAGTGCGGTTAAAATCTTAGCCATCTCTTCGGGATTGAGCGGCTGGCGGACGCCGGAGACAATAAGCTTTTCCAGCATTGTATTGATTTCTTTTCTCAAACTAAGGATTAAATCCCTTCCTGCTTGTTTAAGCAGGCTTTTTGAACTCTCCTGCATCTTGGCAATCTCATCTTTAGCTTCAGCAATTAGTTTTTCTGCTTCGGCCTTGGCTTTCTTGACTATTTCTTCTGCCTTTAGCTTTGACTGGTTTTCTATTTCTCTGGCTTTGTCTTCCGCGGCCTGAATACCTTCCTCCTGGATTTTTTCTATCAGCTCTTTAATTTCGTCTGCCATAAATATCTCCTAATTTTTCTACTACCGACAGAGGATTCTTTGCCTCTAATACGGGCCTGCCCACCACTAAAAAATCCGCTCCGGCCTCAACAGCCTTTTGCGCAGTAGCGACCCTGGACTGGTCATCTTTCTTATCGCCCTTTAGCCTTATACCGGGAGTTACAATTAAAAAGCCCTTACCCAACCCTTTTCTAATCCTCGCTGCTTCTTGCACAGAACAAACTACCCCGTCTAAACCGCATCTTTTGGCCATTTTAGCCAGATAAAGAACTTCCTGGGATAATTTTCTCTTTATTCCCAAATCCTTAAGAAAATGCTGGCAGAGGCTGGTCAAAATAGTAACTCCTAATACCTTTGTGTTGCTGCCTCGACAGGCTAAAGCAACTCCCTTAAGCGCGGTCGGACCGGATAGGGTATGCACTGTAAACATGGCTATCCTGTGTTTTAACGCCTCTTGAGCTGCATTTATCATTGTGTTGGGAATATCGTTGAATTTTAAATCAAGAAAAACATCTGCTCCTATTTTACGGATAGCCTGAATAATCCCGGGACCGCAAGCGGAATAAAGCTCGAGCCCTACCTTGAATATATTAACCTGTGGATAAAGCAACTTTACCCAATACATCGCCTTTTGGTAATTATCAACATCCAACGCAACAATCAATCCCGGTGACTTGGTGACTTGGTGACTTGGTGACATCTTATAATTTTAGGCTTCCTTCTAGTTCTTTAATATCTTTAATCTTATTTTTTACCAAATATTCCTTTATTCCTTTGATAATCTCCACACTTACTTTGGGATTAATGAAATTAGCGGTACCCACGCTTATCGCTGTAGCTCCGGCAATAAAAAACTCCAAAGCACTGGTGGTATCAATTATGCCTCCCATACCGATAATGGGAATTTTTACCTTCTGATAAACCTCCCAGACCATTCTTAGCGCCACCGGCCTTATTGCCGGGCCGCTTAAACCGCCGCAACCCATCGCAATCCTGGGCTTGCGCGTTTCCACATCAATACTCATTCCCGGGAGGGTATTTATTAAAGCTAAAGCATCGCTGCCTGCTTCTTCCGCCGCCTTGGCAATCTCTACAATGTCTGTGACATTCGGCGACAATTTGGTAATTAGCGTTTTCCTGGTAACCTTACGCACCTTCTTTACCAAATCATGGGTAGCTTTTGCATCCTGCGATATCAACCTTGTGACCTTGTCCCCTTCGGGGAGGCTTGCGCACTGACCTTGTGTCTTTGTGACCTTTATATTCGGACATGATATATTTAACTCAATAGCTGAGACCTCACCTAACTTATCCAAACGTTCCGCTAATATAATAAACTCTTCGGGGCCGCCTTCTGATGCTATACTTACAATAATGGGTACCCCTATCTTTTTCAAAAGAGGTAATTTCTCATCGATAAAAAACTCTATCCCCGGATTTTCAAGGCCTATGGAATTAAGCATACCCGCGGGAGTCTCGCAGGTACGCGGCGGAGCGTTTCCCTGACGGGGTTTTAAGGTTATTGTCTTGCTGACAATTGCCCCTAAGTTTTTCAAAGATATAAAATCCTTGAATTCCTCAGCATACCCGAAAGTTCCTGAGGCGACCATAACCGGATTCCTGAGTTTTAATTTGCCGATCTTTACTGAAATATCAGTCTGCATTATTATATTGTCAAACGTTTGCTTATGCCGGCATCCGGCGGTCTTTTCACCACAGGATCTCTTCCGCCCAAAATACCGGACCTTCTTTACAGACCCTTTTAAAACCTTCTTTCGTATTTACCACGCAACCCAAACACGCGCCTATACCGCAGGCCATATGTTCTTCCAGCGAAATTTGAGCGGGAATGTTGTATTTGTTTGAAATCCGGCTGATTTCTTTTAACATCGGACGCGGACCGCAGGCGTAAACAGCTGACAGCTGACAGCTGACAGCTGACAGCAAAATTTTTTCTAATAATCCTGTTACCTTTCCCTTAAAGCCAAGCGAGCCGTCATCGGTAGCTATTTTAACATCAAATCCCAGTCTTTGAAACTCTTTTTCGCATAAAATTTGTTTCTTTGTCTTGGCGCCGATTAAAACTAACCCTTTGACTTTCTTAAAGTTTTTTGCCAGAAAAACCAGTGGCGCAACTCCCATACCGCCAGCTACTAATATCGGTCTACGACGGTGTCCGGTGTGAGGTGCCCGGCAATCAAACCCATTGCCCAACGGGCCAATTACATCAATATGCCCGCCAGCTTTACGCTTTGACAAAATCTCTGTAGCCTCACCTACCACTTCGTAAAGGACTTCTATTTTAGAACCATCGACTCTGTGAATACTAAACGGCCTACGGAGCAATGGCGTAAGACTATTGTCTATCTTAAGCATAACAAATTGTCCGGGAGCGGCTATCCTGGCAATCTTGGCCGTATGCAGAACAGCCCGGAGATACTTATCAGCCAGCTTGTAATTACTTATGATTTTTGCTTTCTTTTGCCAGATTTTCATATCTTTGTGAGAGGAATATAACTAAAATAAAAAAGGAAATAATTATTAGAGAAAACTTCGCCAGTTCTCCGATAAGTATATGCCAACCCTGCATCCCAACCACCTCCCAGGACTCAACCAGCAAAACCAAAAATAACACCAATATAATACTTAGGGACTCTCTTTTTATCCAGCTAAATCTTAGCGGTAAGTATCTTTGCGTATCGGTCTTCAGCAAAAAGGAAAACCCGGGGAACAGCCGCGGCACTGCCTTTTTGTATTCAAGATACCTTTCTCCAAATACCTCCAGGAGGTTTTTTTCTTCCTTGACAATAAGACGGATATAAAGAGCGCAAAAACCAAAGATAAAAATAACAAACACCCAGAGTTGAAAAACAGACAAAATAATTCCCGTTCCAATTAAAACAATTCCCAAATACATCGGGTTTCTGACCATGGAATAGGGCCCGTCAGTGATCAGAGAATGGCCGCTATTAGAAAGTTCCGATTTATATCCCCGGCTGGAAACCCTCACCAACTGACCCATAAGAATCAGAATTATCCCGACCATCTCTAAGAAATCATCCATTAAAGTATTCTCTTGCCGGAAAATCTTATAAGCAAAAAGCACTGTGATGATAATAGAGACAAAAATGACTATACCGTTTATCCTAATGCGTTTTTTCATTTATCTTTGGCATTTTGGGCAAAAATATGTGCCCCGGCCACCCAAGGCAGTCCTTTTAATCGGCGTTTTGCATACCAGACAAGGTTTGCCTTCCCGTCCATAAACTTTGTGATACTTCGCATAATCTCCGGGGTTACCGGAGAGTTGCACATATTGGTCTAGCGAAGAACCTTTATATTTTATTGCCTCATTTAGCACCACGTTTATCTGTTGAAAGAGTATTTCTTTTTCTTTTGCGGAGAGGCTTGCAGCTTGTCTTTCCGGATTAATTTTTGCTCTGAAGAGCACCTCGGCAGCATAGAGATTGCCTATTCCGGAAATAAATGTCTGGTCCATTAAAAGGGGTTTAATTTGGGTCTTTTTTTTAGTGAGCATTGTCTTAAACTGTTCTAATCTTATATCAAAAGGTTCGGGCCCTAATCCCTGAATAAATTTTAATGAACGCCAATCGTCCAGGAGCCGCAATTCCGCGAATAGCCTCTGGTCATTGAAATCCAAAATTTTACCGTCGGATAATTTAAAACTCACCCGGCTTTTTTTTGTGTCTCCGGGATAAATGAGTTGTCCGGTCATCTTCAAATGAATCACCAGAGATTTGCCATTTGACAACTCTAAGATTAACACCTTGGCTTTGCGTAAAATCTTCTTAAAAACCGCCCCTTCTAATCCTTGTTTGAACTTATTAACTGCCGGCTCCCGTATGACCTTGGGATTATGCACGTAAACCTCGACAATCTTTTTGTCCAAGATGACTTTTTCTAACTCTCTTTTTATAGTTTCTACCTCCGGCAATTCCGGCATTCTTGCCCCCAATTACTAGTTACGAGTTACTAGTTACTAATTTAACCCACACTTCACGCGAGCGCGGACCATCGCTTTCGCAAAAATATATCCCTTGCCAGGTACCAAAGGCTAATTGCCCTCCTTCAATAAATATAGTTAATGACGAACCGAAAAGAGAAGATTTTATATGGCTGTCGGCGTTGCCTTCAGTATGAGAATAACCCGCGTTTTCCGGAACAATTTTATTTAATGTATTGACGATATCCCGCCTGACCGACGGGTCAGCATTCTCATTAATGGTTAAGCCTGCTGTGGTATGGGGACAAAAAACAAAACATACGCCGTCTTTTATTTTACTCTTGACTACTATATTTTGTATCTCATCAGTAATATCGATTAATTCGATACGGCTATTTGTTTTTACTCTTATTTTTTCCATTCTTTTCACTTGTGACCTTGTCCCCTTCGGGGAGGCTTGCGCACTGACCTTGTGACATTCTTATGGTATTCCTGCAATGACTTTACCTTCAAATCTTTTTTTATTAATGTCTCGATTCCATTCACTGTGGCCTGGGCGCCGGAAACGGTAGTGGTATAAGGTATATTGTATAAGACAACCTGCGAACGGATTTTTTGCTCATCCTGCCGTGGAATTCTACCTGAAGGAGTATTAATCACCAGTTGAATTTTCCCATCTTTCATCAAATCCAAAACATTAGGCCTTCCTTCCGCAAGTTTGGGTAGGACTTTTACTCCTATGCCGTTCTTTTTCAAGGCATCTGCTGTGCCGGAAGTGGAATAAATACGGAATCCCAAATCCAGGATTTTTTTGGCAATAAAAACTATTGCCCTTTTGTCGCGGTCGCGCACCGAGATAAACACATTGCCTTTCTTGGGAAGATTTTGCCCTGCAGCAATCTGGCTTTTTATATACGCCCGGCCAAAATCTTTATCTATACCCATAACTTCGCCAGTTGATTTCATCTCCGGACCTAAAATAACATCTACGCCGGGGAAACGGTTGAAGGGAAACACGGATTCTTTAACCGAAACATGTTTAGGTATGATCTCTTTGGTGAATCCCAGGTCTTTTAATTTTTTTCCTAACATAACCTTGGTGGCAAGTTTGGCCAACGCTACACCGATGGCTTTAGAGACAAAAGGGACTGTCCGCGAAGCTCGGGGATTAACTTCCAGCACATAGGCTTTCCCATCCTTAATCGCATACTGCACGTTCATTAAACCCACCGTATTTAACTCCTTGGCCATTTTATAAGTCGCTTCCCTGATTTTACTTAAAATATCCGCGGACAAAGTATAAGTCGGCAGAACCATTGCCGAATCGCCGGAATGAATCCCGGCTTCCTCGATATGTTCCATAATCCCGCCGATGACAAAGGTATTGCCGTCGCCGATAAGGTCAACATCTACTTCGATAGCGTCTTCTAAAAATTTATCGATCAATATAGGATGCTCTCCGGAGACCTTGGCTGCTTCGGTGATAAACTTCTCCAGAATGTTTTCGTCATAGACAATTTCCATTGCCCGTCCGCCTAAAACATAGGAAGGCCGCACTAAAACCGGATAGCCGATTTTTTTGGCAACAACTTTTGCCTCTTCAAAAGTAAAGGCAGTGCCATTGTCCGGTTGAAGAAGTTCGAGTTTATGCAACATTTCTTTAAAGCGCTTGCGGTCTTCGGCGATATCAATGCTGTCAGCGGTTGTCCCTAGGATATTCACTCCTGCCTTGCGCAAAGACACAGCCAGATTAATAGGAGTCTGCCCTCCGAACTGCACAATCACACCCAGAGGTTTTTCCAATTCAATGATGTTCAAGATGTCTTCGATAGTCAATGGCTCAAAATACAGCCTGTCCGAAGTATCGTAATCCGTAGAGACAGTTTCAGGGTTACAATTTATCATAATGCTCTCTATGGCTTCTTCTTTTAAAGCATAAGCTGCATGGCAGCAGCAATAATCGAATTCAATACCTTGGCCGATACGGTTTGGCCCGCCGCCTAAGATTATTATTTTTTTATTCCTGCTTCTTTTGGCTTCGCTTTCTGTGCCCATATTAAGTCATCCTTTTTAATAGTTCTTTTGCTTTATCCACTGCTTCAGCCACTGTTTTTACCTTAATCACGCCTTTGATATCCCAAGAATTCAAGCTTATTACCGGGATAGAAAATTGCAAACAATAAGCTATTTCTGAAAGTGTACCCATTTCTCCAGGCAAAGCTATAACTACATCTGCGCTTTTTACCACTAACACATTTCTGGCTAATCCTAAGCCGGTAGGAATAGCTATATCCACAAATTCATTGGCATCGCCTTTGTTGTAACTCGGTATAATTCCTATAGTTAGACCACCTCCAGCTTTAAATCCTTGACAAACCGCCTTCATTGTTCCACTTAAACCGCCAGAAACAAGAATTCCAACCACTTTTGCCAACTTTTTGCCCAATTCGTGGGCAATTTGCTCCACTTCATTCGTGCAACTATGCCCACCAATTACACTTACAACCTTTTTAAGCATACAATATCCTCATGCGCCTGGCGGGAATCGAACCTGCACACCCAGCTCCGGAGGCTGGTGCCCTATCCATTGGGCCACAGGCGCGTCATTTATTCAACGCTTCTTGAATTTTTGAAAGAACAAATTCTTTATCATTAATTTTAAACTGCTGTATGGAAAATCTCCTAAAAACCCCGGCGCTTTTTTTGCTTAAAATTTTTTGCATATAATTTAAACAACGCCCATTACCCGTACCGCTGCCATAAGTAGTAAATAACACCGCCTCTTTTCTCTCTAACCCAAAACATTTATCCAGGTAAGCGTTAATTGCCGGCGCAGGGGCAAATGCCCAGACAGGCGTGCCTATACAGACTAAATCGTAAGATTTAAGGTCAAACTTGCCCGGCTCTATCTCTACCCTCTTATGCCAGAAGGCCCTCCGGCATTGGCTTAAGAATGAAGAAGATTCATCTTTGGCTTTTAACTCCAGTACATCTACTTCTGATTTTTGTTGTAAATATTCCGATAGAATCTGGGCCACTTTCTTTGTATTCCCCGAATAAGAATAATAGATAATTATGCTTCGCATATTAAAACAGGCTTAATTGTTGTTCTGGCTCCGTCCCCGTTTCTTCTTTTTTGATGGAAATTATTCCGTATTCCCCGTCGTAGCCGGGCTGGACGCTGACTTTGCCCTGCCGCATCCTCATCACGCCTTCCGCTATCGGTTTAGGCAAGCCCTTGCGCAAATCTTCTTCGCTAAGGCGCAAGAGGATATTAAACTCCGTGCCGAATTTTGCTAATAACCCCATATACTCTCTCTCCACCGCCTGCGAAGTCTTACTCACACCTTTGGCATCAGCGATTATTTCATCCAAAGGAATCATATTTTTAAAGGGAATGGCATTGGCAGGAGTAAAACCCTCAGCCCTATCCGCAAGCTGGTCCACGCGGTTCATCACTCCCACGGTAAGAGCCTTCCCGCATTTCGGGCAAATCCCTTTATGCGCTTTGGTCTCGGCAGGCGAGAAACGTACGCCGCAAAGCCGGTGGCCGTCGAAATGATACTTACCCTCCTCCGGGAAAAATTCTATTGTATAAAGAAATCTTTTTTTATCTTTGGTCTTTAAAACCTCTCGTATGGATTTGTATTCCAATTCGCAATCAAACACGTTGGCCTCCCGCCCAATCTTTGCCGGACTATGGCTGTCAGAATTGGAAATCAGGCTAAACTTGTCTAAAGCAGAAAGCCTCCAGTTCATAGCAGGATCGCTGGACAGACCGGTTTCAAGCGCAAATATCTTGGGAGTCTGTTTCCCAAAACAATCCTCAATCCTGTCGAATCCTGACATTGAGCCAAATAAAGAAAACCAGGGTGTCCAGATATGCCCTGGCACAAGCATACAGTTTTCATCGATGTCAAAGACAATTCGTGCTACTTCCTCGGCATCGAGTCCTAATATCGGCCGGCCGTCGCTGGCTAAGTTCCCCCTGCGGCTTAATACCTCGTTGATTTTATCTACGGTCTTAAAAGAAGGGGCAAAAATAAGGTTGTGTATCCTGTATCCCCGGTCATTTTTAGAATAAATACTGCTGATCTCGACCGTGAGGATAAAATAAATGTCTTTATGTTTGAATAAACCATTGCCTAAATCTTCTAAATTTGCCTTTAGTTCTTCCAGCCATAAATGATGGGTAAAATCACCTGTGCCCATCAGGGTAATGCCTTTGAGGTTTGCCCACTCAGAGATATGTTTTACATCCATATTTTTGGAGGTGGCGCGTGAATATTTGGAATGGACGTGGAAGTCCGCTATAAATTCCATATGTTAACCTTTTATCTCCTTCATTATCGAATTCACATTGCCCCAATGTGTTCCCTGCCAATAAATACGATTGCAGGCTGTGCAGACGAAGAAATTTTCCTGAGTATTATAGACATACTCCGGGACTTTCCCTTTTATCTTGGTCTTATCAATACTCACCAGCTCTTTATTGCAAATAGTGCATCGGGAAAACATCCGGTCTGTTTGAGGATCAACTTTTAACTCCCGCAAGGTCTCGACGAGCTGCTCTTTTAATTTCTGCGTTTTGAGAGTTATAATTTTAATCCCCCTGCTTGCAGGCAGACGATGGTTCCGAGTAAGGATTACCCGCTCCTGCCTTAAAGCCTGGATAATTAAAGAGGCGGGATTGCTTTCTCTTGCATACTCAGCATCATAGCCTAGAATGCGCAGCCACTTGGCGAGCCTACCCAGTTCTTTGGTAAGCAGTAATTTTGCCATTGCAAATGGTATATTCCACAATCCCTTTAAATCTTTTACCGATAAAAGGAGAATTCTTGGATTTGGAAACAATCCCTTCTTTTTGTAATAACCATTCTTGATCGGCAGACACAACAATAATATCTGCGGCGCTTCCTACATTTAATGTGCCCTTATCTATTCCTAAAATCCTTGCCGGGTTAAAACACATCTTCCGTGCCAATTCCACCCAGCTTAATAAGCCCGTATGGACCATTTCTGTAATGCTCACCGCCAACTCCGTTTCCAGCCCTATCACGCCGAATTCTGCGCGGTCAAACTCAATCTCTTTCTCGCTTATTGTGTGCGGGGCATGGTCTGAGGCAATCACATCTATTACTCCTCTGCTTAAACCCTGCTTTATGGCTTGCGCATCATTTTTGCTTCTCAGGGGAGGATTCATTTTCATATTCGTATCATACTCCAGAACTGCCTCTTCAGTAAGCGCGAAATAATGCGGGGCAGTTTCACAACTTACTTTTAGCCCCTTTTTCTTAGCCCCGGCAATAATTTCTACTGACTCAGCGCAGCTTACGTGTGCAATATGCACAGGACATCTTGATTTCTCTGCAAGCTGGATATCCCGTTGCAGCCTTTTATATTCTGATTCACAGGAAATACCTCTTAAACCCAGCCGCGTGGCAATGAGCCCGCGGTTAACCACCCCGTTACCGGAAAGAGACTTATCTTCGCAATGACAAATTACCAGAACTTTTGCTTCCCTGGCTTTTCTTAATGCCATTGAAAATAAACCGTTGTCTTCCACGGATGAACCGTCATCAGTGATTGCCATAACACCTTCTTTTCTCAATCTGGCTATATCCGTAAGCTCTCTGCCTAACCGGCCCACGGTGATTGCCCCGGAAACTAACACATTTGCATTTGCTGTCTTTTCTATAATGGCTTTTAACAACCGCAGATTCTCTACGCAATCAATAGCCGGTTCAGTATTGGGCATAGCTAAAACAGTAGTGACTCCGCCTTTTAATGCTGCCATTGTAGCAGTCGCCACTGTTTCCTTGTCTTCTCTGCCGGGCTCACGCAAATGCACGTGCATATCTACGATACCCGGCATAACTATTTTACCGCCACAGTCAATTACCTGACAGGTCGGGGAGTTTCCCGACCTGTCATCCTGAAGCCCGAAGGGCTGAAGGATCTCATCGGCGTTGTTGGTTATAGCTTTGCCTACTTTGGATATCCTGGTATTCTCCACCAAAATATCACATACCTCGTCTAAATTGTTTGCCGGGTTGATAACCCGTCCGTTTTTAAGTAATAGTTTCATTATCTCGCGCCTGCGATACCAGAAAAAGCACTGCCATACGCACGGCAATACCATTGGTGACCTGCTCTAATATTACCGATTGCGGACAATCCGCAACTTCGCTGGCAATCTCAATCCCCCGGTTAATCGGGCCGGGGTGCATTATAATGATATCCTTTTTTGCCTTGGCTAATCTGTCTTCGGTAATACCGAATTTCTTAAAGTATTCCACCTGTCGGGGAAAAGCATTTTGCTCGTCGCGCTCAAACTGCATTCTTAAGACGTTTACGGCATCGGCATCTTTCAGGGCTTCGTCAATATCATCTGTTACAGCCGCGCCCATCTGTTCTATCCCGGGAGGTATGAGCATCTCAGGGGCGCACACAGTAACCTTTGCTCCTAATTTGGTTAAACCCCAGATATTTGAACGCGCAACCCGTGAATGCGCGATATCACCGACAATGCTTACATTTAAACCTGCAATCTTGCCCAATTTTTCTCTTAAAGTGAATATATCCAAAAGCGCCTGGGTAGGATGTTCATGCCAGCCGTCTCCGGCATTAACCACGCTTATGGCTACATGGCGCGCCAGCATCATCGCAGCCCCGGAATAATTATGGCGTACGACAATAATATCCGCTTTCAGGGCTTCGATATTTTTGCCCGTATCAATCAGGGTTTCGCCCTTTTTTACGCTGGAGGTCTCTGTGGCAATATTAATTACATCTGCGGATAACCGCTTGGCTGCCAGCTCAAATGAAACGCGGGTTCTGGTGGAAGGTTCATAAAATAAATTCACCACGGTTTTGCCGCGTAAGACAGGGACTTTTTTAATTTCCCGGGTGGTAACTTCTTTAAAAGAATCTGCGGTATTTAAAATAAGCTCTATCTCTTCCTTGCTTAAATACTCTAAACCCAATAAGTCCTTTTTATTCCAGACTAACTCCTCAGCCATCTTTCTCCACGATTACAACTTCGTCTTTACCGTCGACTTCAGCCAAATGCACCTCGACCATCTCGTTTTTCGCAGTGGGAATATTCTTGCCCACATAATCCGGACGGACAGGCAACTCCCTGTGTCCCCTGTCTATTAAAACTGCCAACTGTATAGTCTTTGGCCTGCCCAAATCCATAAGCGCATCCAAAGCCGCCCTTATTGTTCTGCCGGAATACAACACATCATCAATCAATACCACGTTTTTATCGGTAATATCGAAACCTATCTCCGTTTTATGCACTACCGGGTGAGCGGCAATCAAAGTCAGGTCATCCCGATAGAGGGTAATATCCAAAATGCCCACCGGCACCTTTTTATCTTCTATTTTGCTAATACGCTCAGCCAAACGGTTCGCCAGGGTCACCCCCCGGTTTCTTATCCCCACCAGGCATAAGTCTTTTATCCCTTTGTTCCTCTCTAATATTTCATGGGCGATACGAATGAGGGCGCGGCTGATCGCTTCCTCGTCCATTATCTTTGCTTTTTCTTTCATAAGTAAGAACATAAGTTATGGAGCCCGCTGTAACTTGCGCTAAGCGACATAACTTATTTGTTCGAACTTATCCCCCACCACTTTCGTATTTAGCTTATGCTATATTGAAAGTGGTGGGGGATTAATTCGCGCTTATAACTTACGTCGTTCTTGTGAACTCCGTAAGTTATGCGCTCATTAAATAAAAAACCCAACCGTTTTCTTTCCGGTTGGGTTAAGGTTATAAAATTGATATCCATATTTTTACCTTTCTAGCTTCTCTGAGCTAGTTTAAAGGTCCTCTTTTATTGTATTGTAAGAAATATATCATTAAAATGTATGGTTGTCAAGGAAAAATCACTACCGCGAATTCGCCGCGCAAGGAATGGGCTTTCAAATGCTCTATTATAACAGCAGGCTCACCGCGCAGGACTTCTTCAAACTTTTTGGTCAGTTCTCTGGCGCAAACTATTTCTTTTGCGCCGAAAATATCCCGGATATCCTTAAGGGTATTTAAGATACGGTGGCAGGATTCATAAAAAATAATGGTGTAATCAAACTTTGCCAGTTCGGTTAAACGATTGCGCCTGGACAAAGGCTTCTTCGGCAAAAATCCCTCAAAAATAAACCTGTGGCTGGGCTTACCGGAAAGAACTAAGGCATTCACAAAGGCCGTTGGCCCAGGGATAAAAGTCATTGGGATATTATTAGTTATAACCAGATTAATCAGGTTATAGCCCGGGTCAAGTATACCCGGAGTCCCGGCATCAGAAACCAGGGCAATATCTTTCCCTTCTTTTAAAAGTTTGAGCAGATACCCGCCTTTAATAAATCTGTTATGCTGAAAAAAACTGGTGGTGGGCGTTTCAATGGCGTAATGCTCCAGGAGAATTTTTGTATGGCGCGTATCTTCGCAGGCAATCAGGTCAACTGATTTCAATACCTCAATGGCCCTTAAGGTTATGTCTTTTAAATTACCTATTGGAGTGGCTACTATATAAAGCATTTATTCTACGGTTACGGATTTGGCAAGATTACGCGGCTGGTCAACGTCGCAGCCGCGCTTAACCGCAATATGGTAAGCAATCAATTGCAAAGGAAGCGCAACCAAAAGAGGAGAAAATAATTCGCTGCATTCGGGCACGTAGATTACTTCTTCGGTATGCTCTCTGATTTTTTCATCGCCATTTGTTGCAATAGCCACTATTTTACCTTGGCGGGCCTTGATTTCCTGCAGATTAGAAACCATTTTTTCATAAACTTTGGACGCGCAGGTAATACAGACTACTGCGCGGTACTCATCGATTAAGGCTATGGGGCCGTGCTTCATTTCTCCGGCGGCATAACCTTCAGCCGGGATATAAGAAATTTCTTTAAGCTTTAAGGCTCCTTCCAGCGCCGAAGGATAATTGATATTGCGCCCCAGATAAAGAAATGAACCGAAATGAGAATGGCGGTGGGCAAGATGAGCGATTGTTTGCTGGTCTTCTAAAATTTTTGCCTGAAGCGAAGGGATGCTCTTTAACTCTTCAATGTAGCTATTAATTTTACCCTGGGGCATAATATTTCTAATGGCCGCCAGATAAAACGCAAAAATATATAACGCCAACAGCTGCGCTGTGTAGGCCTTGGTAGAGGCAACGCCTATTTCCGGACCTGCGTGGGTATAGATAATACCGTCTGCTTCCCGGGTAAGCGTCGAGCCCAGGACATTACAAATAGCCAGCACCGGCGCACCGTGCCGTTTTGCTTCGCGCGCCCCTGCAAGGGTATCTGCCGTCTCTCCGGACTGGCTGATGGCGATAACTAAAGTTTCTTTGTCTATCAATAAATCCCTATAGCGGAATTCGCTCGATACATCTACCGCAACCGGAATGCCGCATAATGATTCGATAACGTATTTACCCACAAAACCAGCATGGTATGCGGTGCCGCAGGCAACTATGGCAATATTCTTTATATTTTGAAGCATTGCCTCCGGGATGTGTTGTTCTTCAAAAGTTATTTTATTTGTATCTTTTTTAATCCTGGTATTTAAAAAGTTTTCCATTATTTTTGGCTGCTCATTAATCTCCTTGAGCATAAAGTGGGGGAATCCTTGCTTCTGCGCGCTGGTGATGTCCCAGTTAATCCTCGTCGGAGTCCTGGTAATTTCTTTGCCGGAAAAATCGGTAACCTTAACTTTATCTTTTGTTAAAACGACGACCTCTTTCTCGTTCAAAAAAATAATATCGCGGGTTGAGTCTAATACGGCAGGCGCATCTGAGGCAAGGAAATTTTCGCCTTTGCCTGCGCCTACGATTAAGGGAGAGCCTAAGCGTGCACCAATAAGCTTATCCGGCTCTTTGCTGGAAATTACTCCGATGGCAAACGAACCTTCCAGCTGAGCAATCGTTTTTCTTACCGCATCTTCCAGGTCGGTATTTTCAAGGAATTTTTCAATCAAATGCACTATAACCTCGGTATCCGTCTGGCTGCTAAATTTGTGGCCTTCTTTGATGAGTTGAGCTTTAAGGCTGGTGTAATTTTCAATTATACCGTTGTGAACAACCGCGATCTGGCTTGAGCAGTCCAGGTGCGGATGGGCGTTCTCCTGATTAGGCGCACCGTGAGTCGCCCAACGGGTATGTGCAATTCCCGTAGAACCGGAAAGCGGTCTTCTTTTCAGGATGTTTTCTAATGCGCTTATTTTACCCGGGGATTTCCTTATTGAAATGGAATTTTTATTGGACAAAATTAAGGCCATACCGCTGGAATCATACCCGCGGTATTCCAGGGATTTTAGCCCGCTAAGGAGGATGGATTGCCCTTCTCTTTTGCCTATATAACCGACTATCCCGCACATATATATTAGCGTCCCCAACCGGATTTGAACCGGTGTCGAGAGCTTGAAAAGCTCTTGTCCTAGACCAGGCTAGACGATGGGGACTTATCTATTCTTCCTCCGCTATCACCGGAGCAACGCAGGCAACTCGATCCTTATCCTGTAATTTAATTAACCGCACGCCCTGGGCAGCCCTGCCTGTGGCGCGGATATCTTTTACGGCGCAGCGCAAAAACATGCCGTTCTGGGTAATCACCATCAATTCGTCGTTATCATTCACTGTCTTAAGACTTACGGCCTGCCCGTTTTTGGCAGTAACTTTAATATTAATAATGCCTTTGCCTCCTCTGCGGGTCAAGCGGTATTCTTTCGCAGTAGTGCGCTTGGCAAAACCTAATTCCGTCACCGTTAATATCGTAGCATCTTTTTGCACTAAAATCATAGCGATAACTTCATCTTTTTTGGCTAAGGAAATCCCCCGCACTCCCCGCGCAGCCCTGCCCATATCGCGCACCTGGTTTTCCGGGAATCTAATGGCCTTGCCTTGCTTGGTCCCGATAAGCAATTCCTGTTTGCCGTCAGTCAACCTGACTTCGATTAGCTCATCGGATTTCTCTAAGCTGATCCCGATAATCCCCCCCTTACGCGGATTGCTATACGCGTCAAGACGGGTCTTTTTAATCGAGCCCTGCCTGGTCACCATTACCAGAAATTTGTCCGCAGCAAATTCCCGCACTGGAATGGTGGAACTGATTTTTGTATCTGCGGTGATCTGCAGCAGATTCACTATCGCCTTGCCTTTGGCAACACGGCTTGCCTGAGGTATCTCATAAACCTTAAGCCAGTGTACCTGTCCTTTGTCCGTAAAAATCAAAAGAAAATCCTTGGTGGAGGCAACAAATAAATGCTCGATAAAATCTTCTTCTCTTACTTCTGCGCCGGTAACGCCCCTGCCCCCGCGCTTCTGTTTGCGATAAGCGCTTACCGGCAGACGCTTGATGTAGCCTCCATGGCTGATAGTTACGACCACATCCTCTTCTGCAATCAAATCCTCTACCTCAAGGTCTTCCACTTCTCCGACAATATCGGTCCTGCGCTCATCGCCGTATTTTTTCTTCAACTCCTGGAGTTCTTCCTTAATAATCCCCTCGATTTTCTTTTCCGAAGCCAAAATCGAACGGCAGAGCTCGATTTTTTTCAGCAGTTCCAGGTATTCTGCCTCGATTTTATCGCGTTCCAAAGCGGTCAGCCGCTGCAACTGCATCTCGAGGATTGCCTGGGCCTGAATCTCAGAGAACTCGAATTCCTTCATCAGGCTTTCTTTAGCGGCCGGTACGGTTTTAGAAGTCTTGATTACCTTAATAATCCGGTCAATAAATTTCAACGCAATTTTTAAACCCTCTAAAATATGCGCTCTTTTTAAGGCCTTATCCAGTTCAAACTGGGTGCGCCTGCGGATGATGACTTTGCGATGGCTGATATAAGCATCGAGTATCTGGCGCAAGGTTAATACTCTTGGCCGGTTATCTACCAGGGCCAGCATGATGATGCCGAATGTGGCTTCTAATTGAGTATGTTTGAAAAGCTGGTTTAAAACAATCTGGGCCTCGGTATCCCGTTTAAGCTCTAACACAATACGCATGCCCTCTTTATCGGATTCATCGCGGATATCGGAAATTCCTTCGATTTTTTTATCGTCTACCAGGGCAGCGATAGCCTCAATTAATCCGGACTTCTGAATTTGATAGGGTATCTCGGTAACCACAATCAAATCCTTGCCATTTTTCTGATGCTCCACCGTTGCCCGGGCGCGGACAATGATCTTACCTTTACCTGTATTGTAGGCTTCCTTTATCCCGGACTTGCCGCAAATAACTCCGCCCGTCGGAAAATCCGGGCCTGTGATATAACGCATCAGCTCTTTGGCTTCGGCTTCGGGGTTATCCAAAAGATAGATAATCGCATCGCAGACTTCGCTTAAGTTATGAGGAGGTATATTGGTAGCCATTCCCACAGCTATACCGCTTGAGCCGTTCACTAAAAGATTCGGCAGGGCCGCGGGCAAAAGAAGGGGTTCTTGTAACGAGTTATCAAAATTCGGACCGAAATTAACTGTTTCTTTATCGATATCCGCCAGCATCGCGTCGGCAATAGCGGCCATGCGAGCTTCGGTATAACGCATTGCCGCCGCATTATCGCCGTCAACAGAGCCAAAGTTTCCTTGCCCATCGACCAAAGGATAACGCAGGGAAAAATCCTGGGCCATCCGCACCAGAGTATCATAAACCGCCACATCCCCGTGAGGATGGTACTTGCCTAGAACCTCTCCGACGATACGGGCGCATTTTTTGTACGGCTTGGAGTGGTCTAAACTCAAATCCTGCATCGCGAAAAGTATCCTGCGATGCACGGGCTTTAAGCCGTCGCGCACATCCGGCAAAGCGCGGCCGACAATAACGCTCATGGCGTAGTTCAAATACGAGTCTTTTACTTCTGACTCAATGGAAACCGAAACTAATTTTTCATTACGGGTATACATGATTTTAGTTTGTTCGTTATTTTCGTTGAGCGAACTAATGAGTATTAAATATCTAGATTTTTCACCAGATGAGCATTGTCTTCGATGAACTTCCTGCGCGGCTCAACTTGGTCGCCCATTAAAACCGTGAACATCTCATCTGCTTCCACCGCGTCTTCCAGGGTCACCTTTAACATGGTTCGTTTCTCAGGATCCATAGTGGTATCCCAGAGTTGCCGGGGATTCATTTCACCCAACCCCTTATATCTTTGGATATGCATGCCTTTAGTGGCATTGTTTTTAATAAAACCCAATACTTCCTTTAAGGTGTAAAAATCGCGTTGTTCCTTTTCATGAATTACGCGGTAAACCCCTTTGGCCTTTTTAGCTACCTCCGTGCTGGAGCCTTCCTTAACCTGGGTAGGGACATCAGAAGTGATGGTAGAAACATCCAGGCCTATCTTCTCAATTTTAACCAGAATCGCATCAATATCCGGAGATTCAAAAAGCTCCAGAACATCTGCCTCAATCTCTTTCCCTTCTTTTTCCACCAAATCCGCCAATTCTTCATCAGAATAAACAAAATGGTCTTTTCCCTCCACTTTTACCCTGTATATTGGCAATTTTTTGGTCTTTTGGTGTCTAAGACTGAGATATTTTGCAAAATTTACTCCCTTTTTCTCTAAAGTCTTACCGAGCTTCTCCAATTCAACTAATAGCCTGAGCAACTCTCCAAACTGGCGGTCAGTAAAAACCTGTTTGTCCTTAAGACGCTCAAAAGCCGCGTCTTCCCGGCCCAAATCCAGCAATAAATCATTCAAGTGTTGCTCATTTTCAATATATTCTTCGCGTTGGCCGCGTTTTATCTTATACAAAGGTGGCTGGGCGATATAAATATGCCCGTCTTCGATGAGTTTGGGGAAATGGCGGTACAAAAGAGTTAAGAGCAGAGTGCGAATGTGCGAGCCGTCGACATCGGCATCAGCCATCAAGACCAGCTTATGGTAACGCAGCTTACTGATATCAAATTCTTCTCCTACCCCAGTTCCCAAAGCTGTAATAATAGTGCGAATTTCTTCATTGGATAAAATCTTATCCAACCGCGCCTTTTCCACGTTTAAAATTTTTCCCTTGATGGGAAGTATTGCCTGGAACCTTCTGTCCCGGCCTTGCTTTGCGCTATTATGCACAAATATACCGCAAGCTAAAGCAAAATTGTGGGTATTGGGCACCTCTATATCGTAAACATCCATTTTTTCTTCAACCTTTTCTATGCGCTTGATTTTAGAGTATCGGAGATAAAGCGGCATTAACGAATCGTCTGGGGTTAAATCTTTTGCCATTTTATACCCACCATCCCTCAACATAAATTTATGGTCGGGGGTACAAATAATTCCTTCGTTATTATCAAGCACGACTTTAATAACTTCGACCCCTCGCTTTGTTATTCTGGGATTTTTTATCTCCCCGATTGCGATTATACCGTCGAGACCGATGGTATAACAATAATTTTTTTTACCAGATTTTTCTTCGTTTACCAATTCTTTAAAAGTGATACTTCGTCCATCGGTCAATGCTACCTTGGTTTCTCCAAAAAAACAGCCGCCTGCCGAATCACCCTCCACAATGTAAATCTCGCATAATGCGGGGTCGCGTTCGGAACAATCCGCCAATTTCCCTGGCAGTCCGCCGGAATCCAATGCCCCTTTCCTACGGGTTAATTCTCGCGCCTTCCTGGCTGCTTCTCTTGCCCGGGAAGCGAGAATCACCTTGTCTATGATTTTGTTGGCTACTGAGGGAGTCTCCTCAAAAAAACTGGTTAGGGCATCAAACACCGTGGAAGCGGTCAATCCTTCGACTTCGGAATTGCCCAGCTTAGTCTTAGTCTGGCCTTCGAATTGAGGGTTGGGAATTTTTACGGAGATAACCGCGGTTAATCCTTCACGCACATCATCCCCTGAAATACTTATCTCGTCTTTTAAAAGGTTTTTATTCTTGGCATGCTGGTTTATCGCCCGGGTTAATGCGGATTTAAACCCCGATAAATGCGTTCCCCCCTCTACCGTATTAATATTATTGGCGAAAGAATAGAGGCTTTCGGAATAACCATCGTTATACTGCAATGCCGCCTCAAGATAAACCCCTTCCTTTTCTTTTTCAAAATAAATCACTTTTGGATGCAGAGAAGTCTTGTTCTTATTGAGATACTCGACGAAGGAAATAATCCCGCCGGTAAATTTAAATACAGACTGTTTTTCTTTATCTTGACGCTCATCTTTTAAGGTAATCTCCAGCCCTTTATTTAAAAACGCCAGCTCCCTCAGGCGCTGTGCCAGGATATCATAGGAATACTCTATGGATTTAAAAATCTCCTTATCTGCTTTAAAGGTAACTTTAGTGCCTGTGGATTTGGCCTTACCGATAACTGTCAGTTTAGAGACGGTTTTGCCTCTTTCGTATCGTTGATGGTAAATTTTTCCGTCACGTTTTACTTCCGCCTCAAGCCACTCTGACAGGGCATTCACTACGCTAACACCCACACCGTGCAACCCGCCGGAAACCTTATAAGCCTGGTGATCAAACTTGCCTCCTGCATGCAGCTTAGTCAATACCACTTCTATTGCGGGCTTCTTTTCGGTCTTATGCATATCCACGGGGATGCCTCGGCCGTTGTCGGTAACGCTTACGCTGTTATCCGGATTTACGACTACGTCTATCTTATCGCACACTCCGGCTAAGGCTTCGTCGATTGAATTATCCACCACCTCATAGACTAGATGATGCAAGCCGCGGATGTATGTATCCCCGATATACATAGCGGGCCTGCGCCTGACCGCCTCTATCCCTTCCAGAACCTGGATGGTCGTGGCATCATAAGCCTTGCCTTTTGCGGCGCCAGGCGGGGGCGAAGCAGCTTTTTTTATTTTGTCATCCTTCTTTTTCATATTGCTCTCTTTTAAAAATTAAATGAATCTCATTAAGTAAAGTTGACGGCGCAATCCTCCGAAGCCCCCCGGAATTCTTGTTTCAAATCCAAAGGGCGAAGGAGGATAATTTTACCATTAATTTAATGCATTGCAATTAAATTTCTTGTCTGTGCGCGGCTTTCTCCGCCTTGATATCGCCGATACTAAAATGGATGTCTTTTACGCCCGCTGATTGTCCGGCCAACTTATCCAATAATAACTGCTTTCTTAAATTCAAATAATAAAGCCATGTCGCAGAATCCACCTTGATATGCAAGGTGCCTTTTTTTAACGCAAAAAAACTCAGGTGCTTTAGTTCTTTATGGGAGAATGCCCTCTTTAGCAGCCCTGCGGGGCTATCGCCGGAAGGGCTCTTTCTTTTGCCCTGCAGATTTTCCATTAAAACCATTACCGTGTCTTTAATTGGCTCCATAAAACAATTCTTTATCCTATCCTCATAGGCAGAACAATATAGATATAACCATTATCGCGTATCACCCCGGGTTTCTCGCTGCCGGCTAATTCAAATTCTATCGTTTCTTTGGCAAGATTCTTTAGAACATCTATTAAATACGCGGGATTAAACCCCACTACCAGTTCTTTGCCCGAATTTTCTATAGCTACCTCTTCGCGTGATTCTCCCACGTCCGGTGTAGATTTAGAGATTACCAATTTTTCCTTAAACACTTCTAATTTTACCGCTTGATAATCAGGGGTGGCTAATAACGATGCCCTGCGAATAGCCAATAAAAATTGTTCGCGGCTGATTTTTATTTTTGTCTCGGATGCCTCTGGTATAACCTGTTGATAATCCGGGAATTCTCCTTCGATTAACCTTGATATAATCACCGCGTCCCCAAAATCAAACAAAGCCTGATTGGAATCTATTACTAAAGAAACCTCTCCCTCGTCTGTTAAATTACGCAACAGCTCTTGTATGGTCTTAATGGGTATAATAATATGCACATCTTTATTAGTCACCTGTTTTAATTTTTTACTAATAATTGCCAACCTTTTCCCGTCTGTAGCGACAAGGGTTAGATTACCCTGGTCTATTTTAAACAATATGCCGTTTAAAATATATCTTGTTTCATCCAAAGAAACAGCAAATGATGTTTGGTTTAACATCTGTTTTAAACCGGCCTGCTCTAATTTTATCGCCTCTTTATCTTTAAAATCCGGCAGCCTTGGGAATTCCTCGGGTGGTAAACCAATAATTTTAAACTGGCAAGATTTTGTTTCTATAATAACGATGTTATTTTTTTTGGTGTTTACCTCCACATCTTCTTCGGATAATTCCCTAATAATACCACTAAATCTTTTCGCTGGGATGGTTATCGCACCCTGTTCCTGAATATCCACAGGTATTACACAACTTATTCCTATATTAAGATCTGTAGCTGTCAATCGTAGGTTATTTTTTTGGGTCTCAATCAAAAAATTAGACAATATAGGTAATGTAGCTTTTGTACTAATTACATTCTGAATGACTTCTATACCTTTAGATAAAGCTTCTTTATTTACTTTAAATTTCATCCTTCCTCCTTCTATTATTAATAATAAAATACATTAATAACGTAACAGTAGTAATAAGTTTTAATCTTGTTTAAAAAAACCCAACCCCTAAAATTTAGTTGTGTTAGATATATATTATCTTTGGGACAAACAGTGGATTTACTGTTGAATAACCTGTATAATTTTATTAACTTTTTCTTTTAACATCGCGTTATTATTCACTTCACCTTTAATTTTATTATACGAATGCAACACTGTTGTGTGATCTTTACCCCCAAAACAGTTGCCTATTTCAGGAAAAGACAAATCCGTTAACTCCCTGCTTAAAAACATAGCTATTTGCCTGGGTAAAACAATATTTTTATTCCGGCGTTTCAATTTTAAATCCTGCAAAGAGACACCATATTCTTCCGCTACACAGCGTTGTATAAAGTCTATAGTAATGAGTTTTTTAGGTTCTTTTAATAAATCCTTCAAAACCTCTTTGGCTAACTCAGGGGTAATAGATTTCTCTTCTAATAATGAATAGGCGATTATGCGTATAAGGGCGCCTTCTAACTCCCGGATGTTGGTTTTAATAAGTTGAGCAATAAAAAAGATAACGTCGTCAGGTACAGATACCGGTTCCCTCTCAATTTTCTTTTTTAATATAGCGACTCGTGTCTCTAAATCCGGCGGTTGGATATCTGTGGTTAGCCCCCAACTAAAGCGCGAGACCAGCCTTTCCTGTAAATTAGCGATTTCCTTGGGTGTTCTGTCGGAAGAGATAATAATCTGTTTGTGGGCATCATACAAAGTATTAAAGGTGTGAAAAAATTCCTCCTGGGTGGATTCCTTGCCCGCCATAAAGTGTATATCATCCAAGACTAAAACATCCATGTTTCTGTATTTCTGGCGAAAGCTAGACGTAGAACGGTGCTGGATGGCATCAATGAGTTCGTTGGTAAATCTTTCCGACGGCAGATAGCAGATTTTAAGGCCAGCAAACTTATTTTTTATATGATGGCATATCGCTTGCATAAGATGGGTTTTCCCCAGCCCCACCCCGCCATAAATAAATAAAGGATTATAGCTTTTGCCGGGAGATTCGGCTACGGCCAGTGAGAAGGCATGTGCATGCCGGTTAGAAGGACCTAAAACAAAATTTTCAAAGGTATAACGCGGATTCAAAAGAAGGTCCGGGGAGGCGGACTCCGGGTTTTTTGGTTTTGCTTGTTCTGTTGTGGCTCGAGAAAGGCTGTCTTTTGCCCGGGGGTTAATTTCCAGGATTAATTGGACATCTTCTTTTAGAATCTGACGTATGGCTTCCTGGATGAGAGACTTGTAGTGTTGCTCAATCCAATCCCTAAAGAAAGTATCGGGTGCTTCAACAACAAAATTAGCACCTTTCTTCGCTTGGGGTTTTAAAGGCAAGATCCAGGCCTGGAAGACGCTATCTCCCACCCTAGTTTTTAAATACCCTTCTACCTCTTTCCATATTGATTGGATGTCTAGCATGTATCTAATTCAGGCTATCCACAGCTTATGCACAGATTGGATAATTTTGTGGAAAATCTAAAAGACAACCATAATTATACATTAATTTTTTTACCAGTCAATAAAAATAAGTGTTTATCTTGACCTCCAAAATTTTATGTGATAGAATTACCGATTAAGTTCAACAGTAAGGGTTGACTTAAGTTTTATTTGTGTTATAATAAAACGCACTTCAACAAGAGGTCATTAAAAAATGAAAAAAAATCTTAAAACTCCGTCAAATATTGTAGGCAAGCGCCGTCGTGGTTTTCGCCGCAAAATGGCCACTAAATCAGGTAGAAAAGTTTTGTCACGTCGACGGCAAAAAGGGAGAAAACGACTTTGTATTTAAGGTTACAAGGTTTAGCTGTTGCCCTTCTGAATGTATATCAAAAATACATAAGCATAATACTGCCCTCTTCGTGCCGGTTTTGGCCAACCTGCTCGGAATACGCAAAACAGGCGATTCTGAAATACGGTTTATGTAAAGGCGGATTGAAGGCAGCTGCCAGAGTATTGCAGTGCCATCCTTTATCCGGGAAATCTGGTTATAACCCATTATTGTAAAATATGGAAAAACGACTTATTTTAGCTCTGACATTATCTTTTTTAGTCCTTCTTATCTCATCCAAGTTGATGACTAAACCGGCAATAGCCCCTCATCCGCAGATCAGCCCCCCGCAAGAGGCTTCAACCATAGAACCTCTGAAGCAAGCCTTATCAGAAGTTCCCATATCGTCGGAATTTGGATATAGATATGGGAAAGCGCAGATTATTTTCATTGAGCCTCAAGCAGCAATAAAAGAAATAATATTCGACAATTACCAATCCTATAAATTTCCTCTACGATACAGTTTGCTGGTAGGCAATAAAAGCATGGCTTTTATAAGACAACATGTTGCAGCTAATGAGGTTATATATTCATATAGCGATTCAGATAAAAACATTATTAAACATTTTATTTTCTCTAACTCTAATTATGACATCCGGTTAGAGATAACAATCCAAAACCTATCCTCCTCAGAGTTGAAGGTTAAGTTGCCTTTGATTCTAGGCGTATTAGATTTTGCGTCCAGTAAAAGTCGGATGAGCTATCAGGATGTAACAGTTGCTGGAAAAGATAAAACTGTGTATCCAAATATCCGCAAAGACAATACATTTAACTATTTGAAATTTATAGCGTTACGAGATAGATATTTTTGCGCTATTATTGAGCCGCTGGGAGAAAGCTATTCCGGTTTTATTAATAAGATTTCGCCTAATGAGTCAGAAATAGGGATTGTCTCTTCGGAATTACAGATTGCTCCCGGTACTGAACTAAAACAGAAATTTCATATCTATTTGGGGCCACAAGACTTAAAAACAATTAATGCTATTAATCCGGATTGGCAGGCAATAATTCATTTTGGCAAATTGGACATAATAGCACAAATATTATTAAAATTGCTCGATTTCTTCTATCGTCTTGTACACAATTGGGGTTGGGCGATAATAATCCTAAGTTTAGCAATTTATGTCCTACTCTACCCTTTAACATTAAAGCAAATGAAATCCATGAAAGAGATGCAACTTATACAGCCCCAAGCGGAAGAATTAAAGAAGCTATACAAAGATAATACCCAGAGATTGAATAAAGAGATTATGGAGTTATATCGTAAGCACAAAGTTAATCCTTTAGGCGGCTGTTTACCTTTAATTTTACAAATCCCGGTTTTCTTTGCTCTTTACCAGGTTTTATCCCGTTCAATTGTCCTAAAAGGAGCTGAGTTTTTCTGGATAAAAGATTTATCTGAACCAGACCGTTTATTTCAGTTCCCCGTGGAACTACCTTTTTTAGGCCAATATTTTAATCTTTTACCAATTTTAATGGCAATAGGTATGTTTGTTCAGCAAAAAACTTCTATGGCTAAAATGAGCGGCAGCGGTGCAGAGCAACAGAAACTTATGATCATAATCTTCCCAATTATGTTTGGAGTTCTTTTCTATAATATGCCTGCTGGATTAGTGTTATACTGGTTTATTAATAGTTCTCTCACCTTGGGGTATCAGTTAATAGTAGCTAGGACGAAATAACCTTTGACGGTCATTGCCGGCTTTCAAGCCAGTGACTAGATTAGGGATAATACTCAACATAACCGAAGATAAAACAATGGAACTGGAAGTAGAAGGTAAAACTATAGAAGAGGCTATAAAGAAGGCCTTAAAAGAACTAAAAGTGCGCAAGAATCAGGTCAAAATTGAGATACTGCGCGAAGAAGAAAAAGGTCTGTTTGGTATGCCGGGTGCCAAAATGGCTAAGGTGAGAGTAACTACAATAGCAGGCAAAGAAAAGAATTGACAAAATATTTAAATTAAGGTAATATATTTAAAGTAATTGAGGTCAAAGTTCCTCGTGGAACGTGACGTAACCCTATAAATTACAATGGGAAGAGTTATAGCAGTATGTAATCAAAAGGGCGGGACGGGTAAAACTACAACTGCGATTAATGTTTCGTCCTATATGGCCTTGTTGGGCAAAAAAGTATTGCTTATTGACATAGATCCACAAGCAAACGCTACTAGCGGGCTAGGTATAGATAGACACAATATTAAAAAGAGCACATACCATCTTCTTTTAGAAGAAGTGGAGATGAAAGACTTACTGCTGCCTACAATTATTGAGAATCTATCATTAGCGCCTTCGAATTTAGATCTTACAGGAGCAGAAGTAGAGTTGGTAGGCGCAATGGGCAGGGAATATAGATTAAAAAAAGCCTTAATCTCAGAGAAAGAAAGCTTTGATTTTATTATCATTGATTCACCGCCATCGTTAGGATTATTAACTATCAACGCCTTGTCTGCAGCGGATTCTGTACTTATTCCTGTGCAGTGTGAATATTATGCCCTGGAAGGCTTAAGTCAACTTATGAATACCGTTGGTCTGGTAAAAAATAATCTTAATCCCATCTTGGTTATCGAAGGAATAATTCTTACTATGGCTGATTTTCGTACTAACCTCAGCAGAGAAGTTATTAGTGAAGTAAAAAATAATTTTAAAGAAAAAGTTTATAATACAATTATTCCGCGCAGTATTCGTTTAAGTGAATCGCCGAGTTATGGTAAGCCAATAGCTTTGTATGATAGAAACAATGTGGGAGCAGTAAAATATGAAGAATTAACTCAAGAGATAATAGGCGTATCTATTCCTGTGCTTGATACGGTTATTAAAGAAAATGATACGGTTCAAACCAATTAAGGGATTATAACAATACGACTCTTCGCGGTATCTACCGCTCAGAGTCGATTTTTCCTTCTATAGTAATGTTTGGGAAAAATTGAGGAGACTAAAATGGAAAGAAAAGCATTGGGAAAAGGCATAAGCGCATTAATTCCAACAGCAGAAGAGGACAGGAGCAAAAAAATTGTCTTCTTACAAATAGGACAAATTAAACCCAACCCTTTTCAACCGCGGGAAAAATTTGATTCTGAAGGCATGGAGGAACTTGTCCAATCCATTAAAGAAAAAGGAATAATACAGCCGGTTTTAGTTAGGCCAAAAGGTGAAGGGTATGAATTAATTGCCGGTGAACGCCGGCTTCGTGCTGCTAACCTGTTGAATTTAAATGAGATACCAGTAATTATCAAAGATGTGGATGATCAGGATTCTTTAGAATTATCTCTCATTGAAAACATTCAAAGGCAAGAACTGAATCCTATTGAAGAGGCGCATGCCTATCAATATCTTCTTGATAAATTTAAACTCACTCAGGAAGAAATTAGCGAGGTGTTAGGCAAATCCCGGGTCTCCATCACAAATACTTTACGCCTTTTGAAATTACCTATTGAAATACAGGAAGAGATTAAGAACGGGAGAATTAGTTTTGCTCACGGCAGGACCCTATTAGAAATAGATGATGCAAATCTACAGCGCCGGCTGGTTCAGGATATTATATCTAACGCCTTGTCTGTCAGAGAGTTAGAAAATTTAATTAAGACGCGCCGGCCAAGGGCTGTAAGATTAAAACCCAGAATAAGAATGGGTAGTACTGAACCGTATCTGGCAATTCTTGAACAGGAATTACAACAGATTCTGGCCACAAAGATTAGAATTATAAAAAAGAAGAAACGCGGCCATATCGTTATTGAATTTTATTCTCAGCAAGATTTGGAAAGAATTGTGAATAAAGTAAGAGGAGAAGCAAAAATATGAGTCAGGCAGTTTTAATTCTCATAAAGCCCGACGGGCTAAAAAAATCTTTAACTGGTAATATCTTAACCAGGCTATCGGAGACTAAATTAGAAATTGTAGCGGCAAAGATGGTAAGGGTCTCAAGAGAATTAGCTGAAGAGCACTACAGGCATCTCAGAGATAAACCGTTTTTTGAAGACCTGATTAAGTATATAAGAGGCGAGCTGCATGACCGCAAGAAAGTCATGGCACTCATATATTGGGGCAAAGATGCAATTGATAAATGCAGGGAACTTGCAGGCACCACTAATCCCGAAGAAGCCGACCCAACATCTATCAGGGGTTCGTATGGCAGGATTCTCACATCAGGACTTTATGAGAATGTTATTCATGTTTCTTCCAATGGGGAGGAGGCAGTCAGAGAGATAAAACTCTGGTTTAATCCCGATGAGATAATCGTAGATTTATACCCGACAAAAGAGTCCGTTATAAAGGATTTTAAAACACGGGTCTGGGCATAAGAAAGGGACAAGATGATCCAGAGCATGACGGGTTTTGGTAGTTGCGACATTAATCGTTCATCTTTAGGTAAAATCTGTGTTGAGCTAAGAAGTTCCAACCATAAATTTTTGGAGATAGTTTTACATTTGCCCGACGGTCTTTTGTCTCTCGAAGACAAGGTCAAGAAACAGATAGAGGCAAGGCTGCGAAGGGGCCGCATCAGCTGTGTTATAAGCATAATCAGCAAGGTTTCACCCTTGGTTTCTGTAGATAATGTCCTCTTGAACAGGTACATTGCGGCAACAAAATATATAAGTAAACAATGCGATATTAATGAAAGGCCTAGAATTGATACTCTGATGAATTTACCCGGCGTTTTGTCATTGACGGAAAAGAAAATTGCCGCAGCCCGCCTTTGGTCAATTGTTAAAAAAGCGGTGAATAATGCTTTAAATGATTTAGTAGCGATGCGCCGCAGAGAGGGAGAGGCGTTGTTTAAATATTTTGAATCGAGAATCAAGGACCTGGGATTGAAGGTTAAGTTTATTCAGGACAGATTTAAAAAAGTAATTCACAATAAAATTCGAGAGATAAAAACGGATGTGGAACGCACGGCTTTCTTAAAAGAAACAGATATAACTGAAGAGTTGGAGAGGCTGGTATTCCACATAAAGAATTTCAGAAACAAACTGTCTGCTGCCACAGCGATAGGCAAGGAACTGGATTTTATTGCGCAGGAGATGCAGCGCGAGGCAAATACGATAGGCGCAAAGTCATGTGATGTGAAAATCTCAGCCGAGGTTGTGCAGATAAAAAGCCAGATTGAAAAATTACGTGAACAGGTGCAGAATATAGAGTGAGTCAAAGTCGAAAGTCACAAGGGTTGATATTTGTTATCTCGGGCCCATCCGGTTCGGGGAAGACAACGCTTGTAAAGGCTGTTGTATCGGATAGGCAATTCAGGGAAAAGCTGGCGCGGTCCGTTTCTTTTACCACCCGTCCCAAAAGGCCGGGAGAAAAAGATGGGCGGGACTATTATTTCATCAGCGAAAAAGAATTTAAAGAGAAACGGGCAGCGGAAAAAATCCTTGAATGGACGAGATATTCGGGTTATTATTACGGGACGGCAAAAGATTTCTTAGATAAACAACTTTATGAATACCGGGGAATAGTTCTTTGTCTGGATTTAAAAGGGGCGGTGAGAATAAAACAGCTTTATCCTGAGAATACAGTGACAATTTTTATTACGCCTTCTTCTTTAGAAGAGTTGCCTGTAAGGATTAAAAAACGGTGCAGTGAAACTAAAAAAGAAGAAATCCAAAAACGCCTGAAACTCGCCAGACGGGAAATATTGGCTTCCCGGGGCTACGATTACCGTCTGGTCAATAAGGAGTTGCCGCAGGCAATAAGAGAGTTGAAGGCCGTTATAAATCAAAACATTAATTAATGGGGCTTCACAAAAGTCGTTTTGCTTTGTAATCAACAGCCATGAATGAATTTTGTGGATGGCTGTTACTTAATTTTAGGAGGTCTGGTATATGGAATACCTTGCTTTGGAAAAGCTGTTAGATAAAAGTGGCGGTTCAGTTTATAAATTAGTGGTCCTGGCTTCTAAAAGGGCATTAGAGCTGGCCGAAGGGCAGCCAAAACTTGTTAAGGATATAAATTCAGCTGCCAAGCCATCTACCATAGCCTTAAGGGAAGTAATTGAAGGCAGAGTTAAAATTAAATAATAACATTGGGGAATAAATGGCCAAGAAAAACCAGATTGTTTTAGGGGTCAGCGCCAGCGTTGCGATATACAAGGCATGCGATATTATTCGCCAGCTGAAGGAAAGAGGTTTTTCGGTCACAGTAGTGTTGACTAAAGAGGCGCAAGAGTTCATAAGGCCGATATTGTTCGAAAGCCTCTCGGGTAATAAAGCATACAGCGGAATGTTTGATGAGCCGAAGATATGGGACATAGAACATGTATCGCTGGCAGAAAAAGCAGACCTGGTTTTGGTTGCACCGGCAACTGCCAATATTATTGCGAAAATTGCCTGCGGGATAAGCGACGATTTAGTAGCCTGTGTTGTCTGTGCTACAAATGCCCCGGTTTTAATTTGCCCGGCAATGAACGAGAATATGTACCTTAATAAGATTACGCAAGGTAATATTAAGAAATTGAAAAGTTTGGGCTATAAGTTTGTCGAACCGCGCAAAGGCAGGCTCGCTTGCGGTAAAATAGGTATGGGTTGCTTGGCTGAGGTTGAGACGATAGTAAAAGAAGTAGAAAAGATTCTTTGATATTTGTGGCGACGTAGCCAAGTGGCAAGGCAGCTGTCTGCAAAACAGCTATTCAGCGGTTCGAATCCGCTCGTCGCCTCCATAAATTTTCCCTTGTCGGGAAAATTTATGGAGACTGAAGGAGCGCGGCGTTGCGACAAGCAACGTAGTGACGGGAGTATCTATTTACACGAGGTGATCTTCGGGCAAGTGGTGGAATGGCATACACGATAGACTTAAAATCTATTGGCCGTCAGGCTGTGAGGGTTCAACTCCCTCCTTGCCCACATTACAAAAGTTAAAAGTAAAAGGTAAAAATAAAAAACAGAAAATTGGGCGGTTAGCTCAGTTGGTTAGAGTACCACATTGACATTGTGGTGGTCGGAGGTTCGAGCCCTCTACCGCCCACCAGTAAGAATATGGTACAAAAAGAATTATTACAAAAATTTTATTACGATAAGAAGCTTTCGATGTTTGATATTGCCAAAACCCTCGCCGTAACACCGGCTACCATAATATACTGGATGAAGAAATATAATCTGGGACGGCGTTCAAACAGCGATTGTGCTTATGTAAAACAGAACCCAGATGGCGATCCGTTTAAGATTAAAGATTTATTGTTAGACAAAGAAAAAGAACTTTTCTTAGCGGGACTAATGTTATATTGGGCTGAGGGTAGCCGCAGGAACAAACATGTAATACAAATGGCAAATTTGGATTCCAGGCCGCTTTTGTTATTCAAAAACTTTTTAAGGACAATTTGCGGGGTTAAAGAAAATAAGATCTGCTTAACTGTCCAGCTTTATAGACGATTTAATAAAGAAAAAACACGATTTTATTGGGAGAAGACATTAGGGATCCCGAGACAATTTATTTCGGTTAATGTCCATGCCGACAAGAGAAGTAAGCCGGGCAAGCAATGGTCAAAATATGGAATTGCTAGAATAGAAGTCCGTAATGTGAAACTAAAGCAATGGATCGATGAAACGTTAGAAACTTATTTAAAAAAGTGGGTATAAAGAGGCATGGGTTTCCTTGACGGCTCACAAGTCTTCATGGGCCCATTTTCGTTAGTCGTTAATGGTTAAGCGATTGTCCGGACGACTAACGAATAACAAATAACGATGATAGATTTAGACACTTTAAGACATTCCTGTTCGCACGTAATGGCGCAGGCGGTAAAAGAGCTCTGGCCAGACGTAAAATTGGCCATCGGGCCTTCTATCGAAGACGGCTTTTACTACGATTTCGATAAAAAAGAGTCTTTTTCCGACGAGGATTTAATAAAAATCGAAGAAAAAATGTTTCAGATTATCCGCAAGGATGAGAAATTCCTGCGCCAGGAAATTTCTAAAAAAGAAGCCGAAGAATTGTTTGGGAATCTGAAGGAGAAATACAAGCTAGAATTAATCAGAGATATCCCTGATGAGAAGGTATCAATTTATAAAACCGGCGATTCCTTTGTGGACTTATGCCGCGGGCCGCATATAGAGTCCACGGGCAAAATCAAGGTTTTTAAGTTGCTCTCTGTAGCCGGCGCTTACTGGCACGGCATAGAAACTAACCCTATGCTGCAGAGGATCTACGGCACCTGTTTTGAAACCGAGAGAGAATTAGACGAATATCTAAAGGGCGTGGAAGAAAGCAAATTGCGCGACCACAGAAAACTGGGTCCGCAACTGGAATTCTTCGATATCTATCAGGAAGAAGCAGGGCCGGGGTTGGTATTTTATCATCCCAAAGGAGCGCTGTTGCGCGAAATCATCGAGGACTATGAGAAGACAGAACACTTAAAGCGCGGATATCAAATTGTCATTACCCCGCATATTATGCAGGCAGAACTGTGGAAGAAATCCGGCCATTATGATTATTACCGGGAGAATATGTATACCTTTAAAATAGAAGACAGGGAATTTGTCTTAAAACCAATGAACTGTCCGGGTCATATCCTGATTTATAAATCAAAAACGCGCAGCTACAGAGATTTACCGATTCGATTTTTTGAATTAGGCACGGTTTACCGTCATGAAAAAGCAGGGGTAATGCACGGCTTGCTTAGGGTGCGCGGTTTTACTCAGGATGATGCGCACATCTTTTGTCTGCCTTCGCAATTAAAAGCAGAGATAAAAGCCATAGTCGAATTTGTCTTTGCAACAATGAAAGTATTTGGATTCTCGAATATGGAGATTGGTTTAAGCACAAGACCCGAAAAATCCATCGGTTCAGACCGGGATTGGGAACTGGCCACAGTTGCGCTTGAAGAATCCCTGAAAGAACTGGGTTTGTCTTATTCCGTCAATGAAGGCGAAGGGGCATTTTACGGGCCAAAGATAGATATAAAATTAAAAGACGCATTAAAAAGAGCCTGGCAGTGTGCGACGGTTCAATGTGATTTTGCCTTACCCAAACGCTTTAATCTCGAATATGTGGATGCTGACGGCAGCCTTAAACAGCCGATTATGTTGCATCGGGTTCTTTTAGGAAGCATTGAACGATTTATCGCCTGTTTAATTGAACATTACAGCGCGGATTTACCATTGTGGTTGGCCCCCACACAGACATTAGTTGTCCCATTAAAAGAGGATTTCGCCGAATATGGCTCGAAGGTGAAAAAGGCATTAGAGGATAACGGCATAAGAGTTGAATTGGATATGCGCAATGAAACGTTGAATAAAAGGATACGTCAGGCAGAGTTGGAGAAAATCCCGTATATATTAGTTTTAGGCGAACGCGAGGCAGAGGCGGGTTCTGTTAGTGTGCGCAAAAGACATGTTAGAGATCAAGTAAGTATGTCCGTAGTTGAGTTTATAGAAAAGATAAAAGAGGAGATAGAAAGTAAGGTTACCTGATGTTGCCAGAAGTTACCAAAGGTTAAATAAGGTTGCTTAAAAAGCAACAGTAAGTAACTTTAAGAAACCTTGGGTAACGTTAGGGAATCTTTAACAAAGGGAGGTGGTAGAGATAAAAAAATTCATACGTATAAACGAAAAGATACGCGTGCCCGAAGTGCGGCTTATTGGACCGGAGAGTAATCAGTTAGGTATAGTATCTATCGAGAAGGCAATGGAATTGGCCAGTCAGTATGCGTTGGATTTGGTGGAAGTAGCGCCACAGGCAAATCCGCCGGTCTGCCGTGTCATGGACTTCAGCAAATTTAAGTATGACCAGGAAAAGAAAGAGCGTGAGGCCAAAAAACATCAAAGACAGAGCCGGATGAAAGAAATCCGTCTTCACCCGAATATCGACGAGCATGATTATCAGGTGAAGTTAAAACAGGCAATGGGTTTTTTAAAGAAAAAAGACAGGGTAAAGATAGATCTTTTCTTCAAGGGCAGACAGATAGAACATATGGATTTGGGCAGAAAGATTTTGGATAGGTTTATTATTGATACTCAAAGCGAAGGTCAGATAGAAAAGGATCCTGCTTTAGAGGGCAGAGTTATGACTTTCGTCCTTGCTCCAAAGAAGTAAAGAATAAGCAGGGATAAATCCGTAGTCATCCGTAAGAAATAGGTGATTGCCCCTGCCTTTTTAAGAAGGCAGAGGGGCGGAAATTTATTTAGGTTAAATTACAAGGAAAATGGGGTATAATAAAATGGTGAAATTAAAGACAAAAAAAGGCGTGGTCAAGAGATTCAAATTAACCAAAAAGGGCAAAATTAAATATCATGGCGGCGGGAAGAGCCACTTGCAGACCAATAAAGATGCTAAAAGGGTCCGCAAATTAAGAAAAGCGAGTATAATAGTAAATAAGAAAGAGGCAAAATATTTAAAAAGAATGTTACCTTATGGATAAAGATCAGCGAGAGGAGTAAAGGAATGACAAAGGTTAAACACAGCCAAGCAACGAGAAAGAGAAAGAAGAAAATACTAAAACAGGCAAAGGGATTCTGGGGAGATAGGAGTAAGCAGTTTCAACAGGCCCGACGGGCATTATTGCACGCTTTGACCTACAGTTATCGCGACCGTAAGGTGCGCAAGCGGGATTTCCGCAAGCTCTGGATTGCTCGGATAAATGCTGCTTGTAGGGCAGATGGCATCACATATAATAAATTTATGAGCGGCCTTAAAAAGGCAAAGGTGGAATTAAATAGAAAGGTTTTGGCGGATTTAGCAGTCAAGGACAGCAAGGTATTTAAGAGATTGGTAGAGTTAGCCAAAGGTAATAATTAGAATCGGGTTTCTTCCGAACGTAGAGAGGCAATAATGTATGTGATAATAGTAGGTTGCGGCAGGGTTGGCTCAGAGCTAGCCAAACTTTTAAGCACCGAAGGCCATGATGTAGTGGTAATTGATAAAAACCAGGATTCTTTTGACCGCATGGGGGACACCTTTAACGGCTTATCATTGGTGGGCAATGGTTTTGATTTGGTTTTATTAAGGCAGGCAGGCATTGAAAAGGCAGATGCCCTTTGTGCCCTAACCAACGGCGACAATACCAACTTGATTTCCGCCCAGGTTGCCAAAAAGATATTCAAAGTATCCAAGGTTATTGCAAGAGTATACGACCCGCGCAGGGCCAACATATATCGGGCGTTAGGATTGGATATCTTGAGCGGCACAATTCTTTTTGCCGCCATGATTCGCGACAAGATTGTGGAGAGCCGTTTTTCCAGCTACTTAATCGAATCCAAGGATTTGGGGGTGCTCGAGATAGAAGTTAAAAACAGCCTTGTGGGGAAGACTATTCAGGAAGTAAATATCCCCCAGGAGTTTTTAGTAGTGGCACTAAGAAGATTGGAGGGGGTTTTGATACCTCAACCCCAGACGGTCTTAAAAGCCAAAGATATATTAATGGCCGTGGTTAAGGTGACCAGCCTTAACAAGATAAAAGAAAAGTATAATTTATAAAAATCGTTAATTTCGTTAGGCTCGTTTAGTTCGTTAATTTCGTTTTAACGACAATAACGAACCCAACGAACAAAACGCAAAAGACATGTATATTTTAATCGTAGGTGCGGGTAAAGTAGGTTATTTTTTGTCCAAACGGCTTTGCGCAAGCAAGCATACCGTCAGCATCGTGGAGAAGGATAAACAGGTTTGCGAGGCTGTTGCCAAGCAATTAGATTTATTAGTGGTTAACGGCGATGGCTGTGACCCGGATATTCTGGAAGAAGCAGGCGCAAAACGCGCGGATGTGGTTGCTGCGGTTACCGGAGAAGACGAAGACAACTTGATTATCTGTCAATTAGCCAAGGAGTTGTTCGGAGCCAAGCGCACCGTCGGCCGGGTAAACAATCCCGATAACGAACGTGTCTTCGCCGAATTGGGGATCGATGTCCCGGTTGACGCCACGATGATTATCGGAAAGATTATCGAGGAAGAAGTATCCTTCTCGGATTTTGTGAACCTCATGAGTTTTAAAAGAGGAAAGCTCGCCATTGTGCGCGTAGATTTATCCGAAGATTCTCCTGTAATCGACAAAGAGCTTAAGGATATTCAGTTGCCGCAGGATTCGGTATTAGTGTCTATCTTAAGGGGAGAGGAAGTAATCGTGCCGAAAGGCAACACCGTTCTTCGTTCAGGCGACGATATTATTGCCCTTACCGTAGTCGGCAATGAGTCACAGTTGTTAAATTTGCTTTTGGGGAAGTTATAATAAACGCTTCCGGCAATTAGCCACCTTAAGATAAGCGGGGGCTCAAGTGAATTTGAAAGCAAGGAATTTTTTTAATATAACATTGGGCATCAGCGCGGAAGTTTTATACGCTTTATTTATAATCTTCGTTGGGTTTTTGACCTGCCTTATTTTTTATCCTCCTATGCCCTTCAACAGATAGAAAGATAATTGGGCTTCGGAGGATTACGCCGTCAGGATATACAGATGCGGCGGCTCCATCTTAAAATATGATTTTAAGACCGACTCTAGAGGACGTAAAGAATATCGGTTATCATCTGGGTAAAATCATCATCGGTTTAGGTGTATCTATGTTGCTGCCGCTTGCTATCGGGCTAATCCAACGCGAACTAAATCCTTCCCTGGATTTTTTAATCGGCATAGAGATAGCTTTTATCGCCGGAATTTTATTAAAAAAAATATGCTTTAGCGAGAAAAACCTGAATTGGATGCAGGGTATGGTTGTAGTTTCCCTGTCGTGGCTGGTGGCAATGTTGTTGGCAGCGGTTCCGTTATGGCTAAGCGGACACTGGAATTCTTACCTCGATACCTGTTTTGATACTATGTCGGGTTTTGCTACCACAGGATTGACCTTAGTCCAGAATTTGGACCATATTTCCTATACGCATAATTTCTGGCGCCACCTGATTATGTTTATCGGCGGCCAGGGGATAGTCATTGTTGCTTTGTCACTGTTTGTAAAAAGCTTCTCCGGTGCATTTAAGTTGTACATCGGGGAAGCCAGAGACGAGAAGATTCTCCCCAATGTCATCCACACCAGCCGTTTTATCTGGCTGGTCAGTTTGGTTTATCTCTTTTTAGGGACTATCGTCTTAGGGATAGTCGGTATTTTAAGCGGGATGGGGTTTTTTAACAGCTTTTTTCACGGCGCCTGTGTTTTTATGGCGGCTTTTGATACCGGGGGTTTTGCCCCGCAATCACAGAATATACTTTATTACCACAGCCTGCCGTACGAGGTAATCACGGTTATAATTATGATTTTGGGAGCGATTAATTTTAAATTGCATTATCATCTCTGGATGGGTAACCGCAAGGAAATATTTAGGAATATCGAGGCTCGGACGTTCGTTCTTACGGTCACCTTAACCTTTCTGGTTGCCGCAATTGGTTTGTATCAGGCAGGGATATATCCAAAGGCAATGGTATTGTTCCGTAAAGGGTTCTATCAATTGATTTCCGGCCATACCGGTACAGGATACCAGACAATTTATGCCAGACAATTTATTACCGAATGGAATGACCTGGCTTTGGTGGCAATAATTTGTGCCATGGCTTTAGGCGGCGCTGCCTGTTCAACGACAGGCGCCATAAAAATGATACGTATCGGTATAATCTTTAAGGCTCTTATTCAGGATATCAAAAGGATTATTTTGCCGGAAAGGGCAGTGGTAGTGAAAAAGTTTCATCATATAAAAGAAATATTTTTAGATGATAAACAGGTCAGGGCTGCGCTAATGATTACTTTAGCCTATCTGGGTTTGTATGGTGCCGGCACGATTGTTGGCATGCTCTTTGGTTATCCTTTTTTAAGTTCGTTATTTGAATCTACATCCGCCGCAGCTAATGTAGGGCTGTCTTGCGGGATAACCTCAACCACTATGCCGGCGGCTTTAAAATTTACCTATATAATTCAGATGTGGGCGGGCCGCTTAGAGTTTATGTCGGTATTGACTTTATTGGGTTTCATTGCGGCGGCATTTAGGGGGAAATAATGGTTAAAAGAGCTATCAGCTATCAGCTGTCAGCTGTCAGCCTAATCTTTATTTTGTGTTCCGTATGTTACGGTCAAGTTATTTCTAGCTCAGAATTGATAAGTAATGCCAAACAGTACGACGGTAAAGCCGTGGTTTATGCGGGCGAGGTAATCGGCGAAGTAATGGTGCGCGCTGAATTTGCTTGGGTAAATGTGCATGACGGCAAATATGCTATCGGAGTCTGGATACCAAAGGATTTAACAAGGGATATTTTGTTTACCGGCAGCTATAAATTCAAAGGCGATGAACTGGAAATTTCCGGAATTTTTCATCGTAGCTGCCAAGAACACGGTGGAGATTTAGATATACATGCTCAAGGATTACGTAAGGCCAGTGCTGGATACCGGGTTTCAGAAAAGTTGAATTTCGATAAGATAAAAGTAATTTTAATGCTATTGGGAGTATTAGCTATAGTATGGATATTGAGTCTATTAAAGCATCCATAGATTCCGAAATACGGGGAATCGGTTCTCCTGAAGCCTTGGAAGCATTGCGGGTGAAATATCTGGGCAGAAAGGGGATTCTCGCCGAGCTTACCAGTTCTATTCCTGGTTTGCCGCGGGAAGAGCGCGGTTCTTTTGGCAAACAGGTCAATGAACTGAAAAATAAAGTTATTTCTCTGCTGGAAGAAAAACAAAAAATCTTATCTTCTGTTTCCATTGAACCTCCCGGGGAATTTCTGGATTTAAGCCTGCCTGGCATTGCGCAGGATTTAGGCCGGCTCCATCCGCTTACCCAGGTTATCGAAGAAATCTGCGATATATTTGTAAGTATGGGATTTTTAGTTGTAGAAGGACCGGAGATAGAAACCGAATATAATAATTTTACGGGGTTGAATATTCCTTTGGAACACCCTTCACGGGAAGCTTTCGATACGTTTTATATCAAGTCACCAAGTCACCAAGGGTTCACCACGTCACCAGAAAAAGCTTACGGTCGATTGTTACTGCGCAGCCACACTTCTCCTGTGCAGGTCAGGGTAATGGAGAAACTTAAGCCGCCTTTGGCAGTAGTGGTTCCCGGACGGGTATATCGGCCTGATGCTGTTGATGCGTCTCACTGTTTTATGTTCCATCAAATAGAAGGTTTTATGGTGGATGAAAACATAAAATTCTCTGACTTAAAAGGTATTTTGGAATTTTTTGCCAAAAGAGTATTCGGCGAAGATATTAAAATGAGATTCAGGCCGCACTTTTTCCCTTTTACTGAACCGTCGGCAGAGGTGGATATCTCTTGCATAATTTGTAAAAGTCACCAGGTCACCAGGTCACCAGGTCACCAGAAAAAGCAATGTAGTGTTTGTGGTGGGAAAGGGTGGCTGGAGATTTTGGGTTCAGGAATGATTCACCCCAACGTCTTTAAGAATGTAGGATATGATCCTAAAAAATACACGGGTTTTGCCTTTGGGATGGGCATAGAGAGAATTGCCATGCTTAAATATGGCATTAATGATATAAGATTGTTTTGTGAAAACGACCTAAGATTTTTAAGGCAATTTTGAAATAAAGAGGCGGTATTCCAAATAAAATAATACCAACAAAAATGCATCTCTGACAGTAACGCAAAAAGAATTTACAAAATACAAACTATGAAAGTAACCTATAACTGGTTAAAAGATTTTGTGGAAATTAAGATTTCGCCGCAAGTATTGGCGGATAAACTTACTATGGCGGGCCTTGAGGTGACTTCGCTTGAGGCAAAAGATGGCGATTTTGTCTTGGAGCTGGAGATTACTTCCAATCGTCCGGATTGTTTAAGCGTAATTGGAATTGCCAGGGAAGTTGCTGCTATCACAGAAAAAAAACCGAAGTGGTCACCAGTCACCAGTCACCAGTCACCGATCAAAAAACTGAAACCCGAAGCACGTGGCTTAAAACCCATAGGTATCGTCATCGAAGACAAAGCAGATTGTCCTCTATACATCGCTAAAATTATTAAAGACGTAAAAGTCGGTCCTTCTCCGGCTTGGCTTAAAAAAAGATTGGAGCTTTTGGGTTGCCGCAGCGTAAACAATATTGTAGATATTACTAATTATGTTTTATTTGAATTAGGAGAACCGTTGCATGCTTTTGATTGGGATAAATTAACCCGGGATACAATAACTGTGCGCCGGGCTAAAAATGGGGAGAAGTTAACCAGCATAGACGGGCAGGAGAAGACTTTAAGCCCGGATATATTACTTATCGCCGACCGGGAGAAACCGGTTGCTATAGCTGGAGTTATGGGCGGTAAAGATATAGAGGTTAGCGAAAATACTAAGAATATACTCTTAGAGGCAGCCATATTTAATCCTCTAATCGTGCGCCGGGGAAGACAAAAATTAGCCATTCAAAGCGAATCCTCGTATAGATTTGAAAGGGGCATAGATCCGCAGATAGTGCAAATTGCCTCGCAACGGGCAGTCCAGCTAATCCAAGAGGTTGCCGGAGGAGATTTTGTTTTGGCTAAAAATGCCGGCTCAGCTAAGAGCGGAGCAAGAAAGATAGATTTAGATATTGACAGGGTAAATAAAAATTTAGGGATAAATATAACAGCGGCCGATACAAAGAAAATTTTAAACAGTCTTGGTTTCAAAGCGAATTCAAAAGCAAAAAAGAGTTTTAGTGTAGACATACCTTCATACCGCCAAGACGTAAAGATGCCAATAGATTTGATTGAGGAAATCGCCAGGATTTTTGGCTATGAGAATATACCCGCAACTTTACCCTGCGTTAGCCTGCAAACTCAAGATAAGGGAATAACAGGTATTATTCCTATAATAAAAGATATACTGGTTGGCTTGGGCTTATATGAAGTGATTACTTATAGCCTGATTGACCGTGCATCGCTAAAGGGATTTTGGAATGCGGAAAACGATATTATAGAAATTTCCAACCCTCTGAATAAAGAGCAGGGGGTTTTACGGCCTATACTTATGGCTAGCCTCGCCCGCAGTGTTGCTTATAACCTGCGTCAGAAACAAGGGTATATTAATATTTTTGAAATCGCCAAAACATATGTCGAGCCGAATCTGGAACAATACGTTTTAGGTATTGCCCTCTGTGGTATGCAATCGCACTGGTTTGGTCCGCAACAAGGACATATTCAAGACGAGGCTGGATTTTTGCATTTAAAGGGAATATTAACCAAACTTTTTGGCTGCTTAGGTATCAGCGGAAAAGAATGCGAGCTTAAAGGCGGAAGTTATGAATACACCGTCTATGTTAAAGCCACAAAGATAGGCATATTAAGAAAATTGCCAAAAGAGATTCTCGAGGGGCTTGACATAAAACATAAAGGGGTTTTTGTAGCTGAGATTGCCCTGGATAGCCTTCTACCCTATATCCAGTTAAATAAAAGATTTGCGCCTTTCCCCAGATATCCCGGCATTACTAGAGATGTGACCTTGGAATTGAAGGAAGAATTACCTTTAGAAAAGATAATAGAAACAGCCTTCCTGGGAGGAAAGTTGCTCCGGGAGATTGAATTTACAGATTATTATAAAGGAGAAAAGGTAGCTGCTGGTTTCAAGAGAATAACCATCTCGTGTCTTTATCTTTCTCTGGAACGCACCTTAACAGATGCAGAAATTAATTCCGAGCATACCCGTATTGTTAATGGGCTACAGGGACAATTTAATGCCAAAATTTGTTAATCCTTGACGATAATTAAAATTGTGGTATAATTAGTTTGTAAGAATGAGAGAATAAGCAGAAGAATCCCTGCCGTGTTCGTTGGAGACTTGATGATTGGTGAACCAACACCATTATCACGGGAGCTTTTAGCTTCTTGAGCGCTGAGGCGTTTAAGGGAAAGCCCCCACCTGTAACCCTAGCGGTTCGGCCCATCATATCCAACGGCACAGTGCGGGGATTTTTTTTCTGTAATTTTTAGCGGACAGGTACGGAAAAATATGGTATAATTTTTTAAACGGAATAAACAGAAACAGGAGCTAACGCACAATGGAATATAGCGATAAGACAAAAGATAAATTTATAAATGAAAAGTTGCAGGAAAAACTGTGCGAGAGCGAAAAATTCTTTTCCCAGCTTCTTGCCTGCGCCCCAATTGTGATGTTTGTGTTAGACCCTGAAGGCGTATTTATGTTTTTGGGTGGCAAAGCTATGGATAAGGCAGGACTTAAGCATGGCGAGTTTATTGGCAGGTCGGCCTTTGAGGTCTACCGCGACAAGCCAGAAATTGTGGAGAATGTCCGCCGCGCGCTTGCCGGCGAAGAAGTCGTTTTTAATATAGAAATGGCAGGAATAACCTGTGACGGGCAACTTTCGCCGCTGTGTGGTCCCAACGGTGAAATCGTGGGAGTTGTTGGTTTTGCTACAGATACCACCGAGCGCAAAAAGATAGAGGAAGAGTTTCGTCTGCAGCAGGAGCATCTCCAACTGCAGATTGACCGTATGCCCGTTGGTTGTATTGTCTGGAATCCTGACTTTCGGGTTATGTCCTGGAATCCGGCCGCAGAACGCATTTTTGGTTTTACCAGCCAGGAAGCAATGGGAAAACACCCCTATGATTTTATCGTACCAAAGCATGCGCAGCTGCACGTGGATAAGATTTGGGGCCGTCTCATTGAAGGCGATCTCACAGCCAACTCTATCAATGACAACTTTACCAAAGACGGCCGTACGATTCTCTGTGAATGGACTAATACTCCCCTGAGGCAGGCTAATGGTGTTGTTATTGGTGTACTCTCAATGGTACAAGACATCACCGAGATTAGGCGGACAGAGGAGATATTACATAGAGAAAGAATAGAGCAGCAGATTATCCTTAATTCTGTACCGGCAATGATTTTCTATAAAGACACGCAGAACCGGATGCTCCATGTCAACAGGGCCTTTGTTGAAGCAATGGGCATGCCTAAGGAATCAATAGAGGGTAAAACTTGTTTTGAACTCTGGCCTGAAGATGCAGAGCATTACTGGAGTGACGATAAGGAGGTTATTCAGTCTGGTCAGCCAAAGACAAATATAATTGAATTCTTGGTCACCGTTAGAGGGAGACGCTGGCTTCAAACTGATAAAATACCTTATAGAGATGAACAAGGTAATATTATTGGAATCATAGGTTTCGCTGTTGACATCACCGAGCACAGAAAGGAGCAGGATGCTTTAAGGGAATCCGAGGCTAAATTTAAAACCATATTTGAGAATTCAGTCAGCGCAATATTTATCGCTGATGCAGAAACCGGGGAGTTAGTCGATTGTAATTCTAAGGCTGAAGAGTTGATTGGCCGGACACGCAGTGAAATAATTGGCATGCATCAAACAATGCTTCATCCCGAAGGCGAGGCTGAGAAATACAGGGAACAATTTGCCCT
>Ga0315268_10000221_pt1 | contig 67162 bp, 95 predicted proteins | sample C1_top_MG_FD_204535 | JGI IMG/M metagenome (GOLD analysis project Ga0315268, IMG submission 204535) | Sediment microbial communities from Yellowstone Lake, YNP, Wyoming, USA - C1_top | ecosystem: Environmental > Aquatic > Freshwater > Lake > Sediment | place: USA: Wyoming | collected 2017-08-01 | reverse complement strand
CGGGCAAAGGAAACCCCTCAATTTATTGGGGGGAGGAATTTGCCCATTACCTTTTTAAGGTGGTTTCGCTTTAAACGTTTAACGGTTGCGATGCAGAAGCCACTGGATTTATCCAGTGGTAGTTGACTTCTAACTAGGTCTAAAAACTCTTAAAAACTATTCTCTTTAGCGTGGTAGCTATTTCCCAAGATTGAATTTGACGAAAAATGAAAAACTGGGTAAACCTTTTAAAACATCTGAGGGTAAATAGGCTTTGGAGATGGCGGCGTGTCCTCACGGAAAAAGTCTGATGGTGGGCAATTTGTCACTGCTCAAGATTGCCGAGAAAGACATGTCCCTGTCACTCTAGCCTTGTTCGGTAAAGACGGAAGAGGCGGCATAGTCGACGATGTAAGAATAATCAAGGTGGGTATGCAGAACGTGGAGAAATGGATTCAGAATCAGGAGAACGACAAGAAACAGTCACGCCGAGACTGGAAGGATGTAGGACTGAAGCTTCTCGTCGGTGCCATCCTAGCCCTTGTATCGTATTGGCTCGGCACTGGAGCTCACGTCTAGAGGAACAATTTTTAAAGTTGAAGAACTAACTGTATTCTAGGTGAGCTTATGGCAGCATTAGAGAAAAGGCCGCTCAGAACATTTATCCAAGAACGAGAAACCCTAATACCACGCAAGAAACTCGTCGACATTCTCGAGGTCTTCGGCATTGAGCTTACGCAAGTTCCTTTACCGGCTAACGTTCGACCAGAACAAGCCGTAGAAGTTGTTGCAGGATCATCTTGGGCGCGAGGTCTCGCTGAAGGCGTTTGTGGACCAGGCTACGCAGGATTCAGTCCTGGAACCCCCGAGTTTGAACGCTGCGTCTTCAACGTTAGCCACAAAGTAGCTGCTGGAACTCTCGGCATACCATGGACTCCGCCAACTGGTGCACCCGCCCCAGCAAGACGGAGACGATAGAAATGGCGTTTCTAAAAGACGGACCAATAAGAAAGGCACTACGAGAGAAGGGAATCTTTAAAGATCAGAAACGACGAGATGGATCATAGAATGAAGTTTGAGACTATGAGAGGAAGAGTGACTGCCTGATGAGAATTACTGAGAAGCTTGCACATAACGTCGGTGCGCTGAGAAAAGTAGTTTCACTGAAAACGATGTCTTGTCCTTTGCCATTGTTGCCGCTGCGTCAGTGTGGAGAACGATCTGACGCATTATCATCTGGAACACCAACTTTACAGCGAAAAATTCTGACTGACTTAATATTTGATGAAGAGAAGGCAAACGTAGACTACAGGCAGTTGGCAGCCAATCCAGTATTCAGCGATTTTCAACGGCAACTAATTCTTGGAATAGCTGATGATGAACAAAGGCATCATGCAATTTTGCAAGGTATTTTTAATGCGTTAGAGGATGAAGGAAGAATTGTCGGACGTTGAGTATGAGATTCAGCAGTCGATTGAGCGCATGCAGAAGGCTTATGAAAAAGCAGCGGTTCTTCCGCCTGGGATTCGAACGCTGATCTGGCGTGAAATTAATCGGATGGAGAACGTGTTGTGGTGGGTTAAGAGGAGAGCGAATGCACCATCGTTGGTGGCGTAAATGTTTAGAGATGGGCCTCTTAAGAAACTTCTTCATCAAGACTCAACGAAGATGTATGAACCAATGCTTGTTGTAGTTTGGACATCACCTACCGCTGTCGCTGTCAAGGAGTATCCTTTCAGAGAGGACGCTGAAGATAAATACAATGAGTTACTACAAGCGCATGTACCGAAAGTGGTTTTGGCTAAGATTATTAAAAGTCATGGTGAAGGGTAAGTTTTGTTTGACGGTCCTATTCGTCGTCTGTTACGTGAAGGAAATCGCAATCAAAATACTCAAAACGCTGTTGATATCCAGATGATCCAGCGTTTGCGTGAAAATAAGAAGGCTGAGTGGAAGCAGAAAGGATATCCTGACATCTTAATTGAACAGGGATTGGCGCTTGCTGATAATTGGGTTTCCCGCATGGCGAACGCTTTCAGCCCGCCCGATCCACAGATAAAGAAAAGTATAATTCTCAGTTCCTACCCTAAAGCATTTGAGTGTGCAGAGAACTGGATTAAAGTGATGATGAAATGAGTGAAGACCGAAAAGAACTCATCAAGTTTGTGCGCGACCGTGTCAGTAAACTTCCAGAAGGAAACTTCAAGCGCAGGATGGAGACGCGAGTTAAGCTGCTTGAGAACTCAGGTATCCCTAGTGAAGCTTGGTACGGCCTTGCGATCGTTGTGTTAGCGTGTTTGGGAGTGTGGGCTTACGCAAAGCTGGCTGGGTGGACGAGACGTGGTCTTCTGGCAACGATGATATAGGGTGAAGACCAAATGCATCAGTGGTTAGCCACCATAAGTTACAAAAGACTTAGACCTCCAAGAACAAGAGTCTGGGAAATAGTCACAGTGAAAGGCGAAACGGAACAACAAGCAAAAAGCAACGCACTTATAAAAGCAGGTTTCTTCGGACCGCTACTTCAAACGATAACGAAACCAACAGTAGAGGTGCACATGCTTGACTAGTCTTACAGTACGTACGCTGGCTGCTTCGACACGAGTCGATTGTTCAGCAACGTTTTTGAGCCCATGGCTAACCCTGTAAACCGCAAGTTAACTGTGCCTTTAATATAGCAGACCGCTGTTCTGTTGGGTATTTGCCATCCGATAGTTACACCCGGTACTTGGAGAACCTTAAGTATTTTCTTTAAGGTTTCTACGACGTCCTTTACGTTAGCGTCCAGTATTGTATACTTCGAGCTGTTCGTGATCGTTTTTCCTGCAATAACAATTCTTTCGGGTGAGATTGTGTATTCTTCCATTTTCTCACAACATGTACTATTATCCCTTACTCTTATTTCTGCTTTTTCAGTATCTCCACGACTTTGTCAGCGTCTTCTTTGGTTTTCTCTTTGAGCAGCCGTGCAACTTTAATAGCATCTCTAACATCCTTCGTGACTAATTCCTGCTGCACTCTCTCCGCAATGTACACCGCTAGATTCTCTTGAATGCTTTCTCTCTCTGTCAAAACCTTCACTGTAACCTCCGTAAACTCTTCTGGCGTATAGTCACGAAAACGCAGAGGAGTGAACCGACTCAAGAGCTCCTTAGGTAAACCTTGAATCACGTTTGCCGATGCGAAAACCCATGTTTTAAGACGAATGGTTCTATGGCGCCGGTACTTTGTTTCAGTTACCACACCACGCTCCATCAAACTTAGAAGAGCCGCTAGATTTTCAGTATGCTCAATCTTTTCCAGTTCATCAATAATGAGGTAGCGAGGTCTTTCATTAAATAAAATATCTAACAGTCCGGCTCTTGTCAAGGAAGAGCCCAAGATGAATCTACTTTGCGGCAGCCGGGTTAACTCATCTAATATTAAAGTTTTAGCTGAAGCAACTGTTCCCCACAATAGGCAATGAACAGGCTTTTCAGCTGCCAAACTTCTATTGATGATGTCCTTTTTCTCTTCGTGTCCCACCACAATATTGAACAGGTTTAGAGGCATTTCTTCCTCTTGTGTTTCCTGCATGAAAGAGCCCTCATAAGAGGCAAGCGCCCTTTCAACAGCCGCCACATCAACGGCGCGGTAAGCACAGTACTTATTACTTTTGAAGACCACTTTCAAAATTCTGTGCGTAACAAGAGAATTTAGCGTCCGCGGATCTCCGTAGACGTCGTGCCATGCAAAACCGTCATACTCATTCTTTGCAGGATGGTTGTTCTCCCATTCTACGACAGCTTCCAGAACCTTCTTTAAATCACCATCTTGGTTATGAGACAGAATAGTTAAAACGGCCTTCTGAACCTCGCTTTGCTCTTGCTCCATGTACTCTCATACCCTATACCCCCCTATATTCTCTGTGCAACATAACCGTTTTCTTTATAAGTATAAAACTGCTGCTTAAGACTCAAGAAGGTATTAAAATGCCAAGAAGTCTTGACGAAATGGTTTCAGTTGGAACCGCCAAGCTAACGAGGAAAGCCTCGAGCATGTCATCCAGCTGGAACGCAGCGAAAGGACGAATGAAGACAGGTTACGGTGCCACACCTTTCGGTCCCACACGAAAGGCAAACTACAACTCGGGCATCGATGCAGCGACCCACCGTGTTGACGTAGAGAAGTGGGCTAGAAACTTCCGAGCCAAAATGAGCGAGTAGCCATCTTCTTACAGACCTTTCACCCTCTTCCTTTTCTTTTTTCTGTTTTAGGAATAATCTGTTTCCCCTTTTTTTCTTTCGGGGTGAACCTTCTCCACAAGCAACTTGCCATTCTTGAACATTATCCAACGCAGTTGATCCTTATCCGCTAAAGCTAACCTATCAAAGATTTTCTTGGGAACAGTGGTTCTACGGCGTGACCCTCTAACCGTCATACTTGTTGTCTCAATAAAATCAACGTTCTCCACCGTGGTTTTCAAGTCTTCATCTTTGGACAACGGTTGGCGCCCTCCGCACACTTTTTACACTCGTATTCCGTTTCAAATTCCCTGCTGGGCTCCTTTGAAGGCCAAAAGTAGACATAACAATCATCTCCAGCCCTGATGCTCTGACCGCAACAAGCACACCGATGACCCTCTCTTGCTGTAATCTTCAATTTACCAACGAGCCCAAAAGGCTATTGACGCAAAACTTAAAAAGGTTTTTGGTGTCCTATTGGTAAAAGAAGACCAATGAAACCCTGGATTAGCCACGACATACAGTTATTACAGGAGCTCAGATGTCATAGAAAAGCTGAATGGGAGGCGAACTAATATGCTAGATTTCTTTACATTAGTTTTATTAGCATTCGTGATGGAAGCCATCGACAACGGACATAGATAAAATCTACCGGATTAGGCGGTGGCTTCGGAACTATACTTTCTCCTCTGCTCGTGATACTTGGCTGTGACGTGAAAATCATAGTACCCGCTATCCTGGTGAGTGAGATGATAAGTGGTCTTTGGGGTGGCTTCTGGCACGCGAAATTTGGGAACGTCAACTGGAAGGCTGTTGGATTGACTCTTCTAGGATCTCTTGTTGCAATGGGATTGGCAACTTACGTGATGGGAACATATCTTACGCCTTCAATGTTGAAGTATGTCATTTCAGTCTTCGCGGTAATCATGGGTTTGTTCGTAGTTATCCGGTCTTACATGCTGAAGAGACTCGAGAAAATGGACTTGTCAAAACATCTTTGGTTGATGTCAGTCATGGGCTTCCTCATAGGCTACCAAAAAGGAACCTGTTATGATGATAAAACGGAAATTCTCACGAAGAATGGTTGGATTTTGTTCAAAGATTTAGCGTTGACTGATGAAGTAGCATGTCTCAGCAAAAACCATGAGTTCTATTGGAATAAGCCGTCAGCTCTTCAAAAGTTCAATTATAAAGGCAAAATGGTAAAGATAGGCCATACAACCGTCAAACTATTGGTAACGCCTAATCACAGCATGTATGTGAGAGAGCAAAATCAGAAACAATACACATTTATTAAAGCGTCGAAACTGAATCATCATGCTTACAGAACCATAAATCAAGTGTGTTGGGTTGGAACTGAACAAGAAGTTTTCAACTTGCCCAAAGTTGCCTATGACAAACAATCAAATGGCCAACATATTGAGAAAGATAAAATCAAAATGGATTCATGGTTGAGGTTCTTAGGATGGTTCATTAGCGAAGGCTCAGTTGTTGCCAAACATAAAGACTATATTGTCTGTTTACAGCAAAAGAAGAAAGAGAACTTCCAAGAAATCAAAGATGCTATCAGCAACATCGGGTACAAGTTCTGTTTTAGCGAAAAATATGGTCACTTTAGAATCTACAACAAACAACTCTACGAATACTTAGCTACTCTCGGCAAAGCACAAGATAAGCACATTCCCCAAGCCTTTATGAATCTATCCAAGAGACAACTAAACATTCTTGTAGACGCATTAATCAAGGGGGATGGTCATATTGACAAATACGGGACCTATAACTTCTACAGTAATTCCAAGCGGTTAGCAGACCAAGTGCAAGAACTTTTCATGAAAATAGGCTACAATTCCTCCGTATCAGTTCGCGATAGACGAGGATGTATTCATTTTAGCCAAGGCAAACGCTTTGAAATCAAATCAATATCCTACGCAGTTCACGCTAGAAACTCAAAAGAAAGTTATATTGTACCAAAAGAGTCGGTGTCCGAAGAAGAATATGATGGCATAGTCTACTGTTGTACCGTTCCAGAGCATATCATACTTGTCAGAAGAAATGGGTATTCGACTTGGTGCTCGCAAAGTGGGGGCAACTACGGTCCTTTCAGTGTGACTGGATATATGGTGATGGGTATGAGTGCGGCAGTCGCTATAGGCACAACTACGGTCGCGGAAGGAATAGCTTGCGCTTTAGGCGTGGCAATGTACGCACAAATGACAGGTATAGTACTGGCTTTCGCAGCGCCACTGGCCATAGGCTCATTCATCGCTGATCCGATATCTGCCTGGGTGAACAGCCATCTTAAGCATAAGCTGTCTCCGCCTTTTCATGGGCGTGTAATTGGCTTGGCGATGGTTGTTGTTGGGACGATTGGGATGTTAAAAACTTTCGGTATCATCTAGACTTTGTTAACCAGTCTTTCTGAAAGACGTCATTGGCGCGTAGATCAACCCTGTGAACCTGTAACTTCCTGCTGCAAGAGGTAAGTCTGCCTTCCTCTCGTAACTGTTATTTACTTTTGACCTATATTCTTACTTGGTGGGTTTATGGCGGTTCCGATGAGAAAATACAAGTTGTTATTTACTGATGGCACGTCTGAAACGATTGAAATGGCGCTCGGCGTGTATGTTGCTTGGCTTAAAGGGAAGGTGAAGGCTCGGGAGAAGGGAACTTACTTGATGGATGTGATTGAGGAGGAGGCTCCACGTGGACGAAAGAGAAAAATCTTGGGCTAAGGCTGAGCTTGCCAGGTTCATTGATGACCAGTTACGTGAGTTTGTGGTAAAGACGTTTGGGATTCAGAGTTCTCCTGCTTGGGTTTGGTCTATAGGGTTAGAGGCCTTTCCACCTTACTATGACACAACCAAGAAGACGATCGTGCTTCCCGAGTTTATTTATGTCCAAGGCTATCTGATAGATCCTGACGCCACAAAGAGGGCTTTGCGGTGGGTTTTGGGTCATGAATACTGGCATTATGTTCAGCACCAGAGAGGTGAATGGGTTAGGGGTGCTGGAATCTTTGCGGGTCCTACCTTAGAAGAAAGAGTTGCAGTGACACGTGCGTCCATCCTGACTGGAATTTCAAACATGGAAGGATTAATTCTTACCGAACACGTACTTGAAGCGATAATAGAGAAAAAAGTTGACGAAATAGGTGAGAAGCGTTGGCCTTATGCAAGATTCGAAGAAATGTTCAGCTACTAATATCTCAGTTATCTCCAGTGGAAACTGGGGGGTCTGTCCTCAACCTGTCTACGGCAGAGTTTGGAACCCTGCTTAAGACTCAATTTGGTCCTGAGCTTCGCCGTATGATAGAAGAGGCTGAACAACAAAGGCAAGATGAAGTAGGCGCCATGATCTGCTTAGGACCTGACAACACGCTTCATCTTGGCCGTGAATGCTGGGGTCGCGCACGTTCAGTTATATTAACTGACTGTAAAGGTGCAAGATCCGTAGGCAGCTTTCACGTTCACCTGTATGGTTCAGACATTTTTTCGCCGACTGACCTGAATCAAGGAATTGCACATGAGCTTTACTCGTGTCTCGGCTACATGAAAAATGGAGTGCCAACACTCAAGGTTATTGGAACTCACATGTACCCAAGGCTTCCTCAAACAAGTCAGGCTACTATTAGACGTGGTATAGCTGAAGCTGATAGTGACATCCAGGATGCCATTATCTCAGCACCGAGAAACCATGAAAAGGCTTTACTTTTAACCTCACGGGCTCACAAAACCTTGCAGAATATTGAAAAGCTTCTTAACGTGTATGTAGTAGAACTATGAAAAGGGAGGATAACGTGAATGTTCGATGGTTTAGTCTTGATGCGCCTGGCGGCGTTTACACGGTCACCGCCACTGCCATGGGCACACAGGCAACCACGACCTTTACGCTTTCCCTTTCCATGAGAATAAAACCGGGAGATAGACCTGATGAGCTTCACGCAGTTCAAAACGGATTTTCTGCAAAGAAGCGCTAAGCTAGTAGACAAGTGGTCTGAAGAAAGCTACGTTGACCCGCCTCCCGTTATTATTGTTCCAGATGAAAGTCTGGACCCTTTTGAAGTAGGTCCGATATACGTTAGAAGCGGATGGAAACACTCTAGCATTCCAGGACCTGCAATAATCTTTCCTGAGCATTATCTTTCAGATTTATACGAGAAAGCTTCTCAAACAAATGATATCCGAAAGCTGTGGCAGGTTCTTGATTGGGGGCTCGCGCATGAGCTCGGCCATCATGTACGAGTATTCGGAGAAGTCACCAAGTTGGTCAACGAGACAAGCGCATCACTCTACGCCTTTTCATTCACTGGACGAACCCGCCGAAAACATAACGAGCTATTCACTGAAATAATGGGTGAAAACCCATCCGAATACGTAACCAGAAAATTGAGGGAGCAAAGACAAATTGTCCGTTGTCCAAGTTGAACTTAGACCTTTCGAAATCGAGATAATCAGGAACTTCAAGACTTTCAGTCCGATCACTGGCGGCGGAAAAAGTAGACCCAGAAAAGGCGTGTGGATCAGAGCTCACCTCCAAGAAGTCGGCGAAGATCACATTTATAGCATGTGGAAACGTTGGCGAAGCTTCGCGATAGCAGCCCGCTTTCAAGACGCCAACTTGGACATAGGAACCTACGCATCATTCAGAACCTACATGTTTCTTCTTAAGAAGAAAGGGCTGGTAATTCCTACTAGGAGAGAAAGAGCAAGAACAACACGGCTGGAATTCCGCAGACAATACTACACTGTTAATACACGCACACTGAGAGATCCTCGCTGGCTTAACCCGTTCGCTGGCTATCCAGGATGGCAGAAATGGAAACGTCAAGGTTTTTCAAGACCAAAGAAGAAGCCAAGAGCTCCTCGTCGTGTACTTCCGCCATCGATAACCTATCTGGGAAAAGAGGAATTGAAGCGTCTGTGGGCAGCCGCTGAAAAGTTTCTGCGCGCGCATGGCTACACCTTGACCAGGGCAGAGCTTGAGAATATAATTCCTGACTGGGGCCTTGAAGCATTGAAATATGCATCCTTTAAGGAGAAAGTCGGCTATGTTATACATGAAGCTGTCGAGGTTGAAGAGGTTAAGCGTGCTGCAAGGCGGTTGATAGATCCTCGTATGGCGCCAGAGCCGGTAAGGCTGCGAGCCCATGATAAAGCCGAGGAAATGCAGAAAGAATGGATGAGAATATGGCGAGAGAAGTGAAGTAGATGACTGTTCGGGCTAGAGTTAGACACAACATCAAACTTCTACGAGGTCTGACACAACCTACTTTGGAAGCTTCAGTTCGTGCGGTTCTGACAAGTTCCCTAAGCTTAAACAATACTACTGAAGAGGGCGGCATAACGGCGCCGCTTAAAGCTGGAGGATTTGCTGACGTCAGTATTGCGAGTTACATCGATGAAATCAACGCAATGGGCTATAAGACCGTGGCATCTTGCTCGGGGATGCGAAGAGACCACCATGGACATGAAGAAAGCCCATACTTGTCTATAGAATTACCTGAAGACGTCGTTACACCCGGCTTCGGAAGAACTCCACACGATGTTTTTCCCTCGCAGATAAAGAACAAGGCGTATGTCGACAGCTTAATCAAAGCCGGAGAATTAGTGAACTGGCTCTCTGAGTTAAGTCTCTACATGCTCATGGTTCCCACCGTTCATTACGATCTTCCCAAAACGGGCTCTATTGAGAATGATAGAAGGGCTGAGAACGAGCCTGATGTTGTCCAGGCGCAAAGGGAGCTTGAGGCGGTTATGGGGGAGAGTCACACTTTTAAAGAGTTTATGACGAAATTAGATAGGCGTGACCTGATACGTGAGGAAGCCTATAAAAAGTATGGTGGGAGAAAAAGCTGGTCTGATGAAGAATTGGATCAGATGTGGAGAAACTTGGTAGCTTCCATTAGACAGCATGGACCGCTGAAACAGGAGAGACCAGTATGCTGAGAGATTATCTTCGACTTTTCCGCGCTCAGACGGCACCTGCAACTATTCTTCTGGTTCTTGTTCCGTACTTGGCTAATGCATCTTTCTGGTCTCTTAATACGCTGGTGATAGGAGTGTTTGCTCTTTTTGTTCATTGGATTTCTTTCGGTCATAACAGTCTCATGGACACCGCGATGGGTTATGACCTGTCAGATCCCGGCAAGAAGCATCACCCTCTTGTTGCAGGTCGCATAAGCATGTCGGCAGCGCACAACATCATTCACTGGGGACTGTGCGGTTTGGCGATCGCGGGCGCAATCTTAAGCTTAACGTTATCTCCAAACTCCGAAGCAGCTTTAGTATCCTTGTTGTTCGGGTTCGTTTTCGGTTACGCCTATAATTCTGGTTTATCTAAGGAATGTCTTTACGGTTTTGTTCCGATAGCCGCGTGCTTTACGTCCATGGGCGCTTGGGCGTGGTTTTTAAGTCATCCCAACATTGACCCTGTAGGTATTTTCCTTCTAGGCTACTTTTTCTTAACTATTACTTTTCAGACTTCATGGTCGGGACACTTGAAAGAGATGCAAATTGCGGAGAGAAGCAACCTGCTCATAAAAATGGGAGCTCGCATAGTAAACAACAAATTCATTCCTCGGCGTTCACGCATTTACGGGTGGACAGTGAAGATTCTAACCCTTGTCTTCGCTTGTTGTCTTCTCTGGTTAAGCTATAATGGTTTTGGTACACTATTCACGGCTCGTTTCGTGTGGCTTTCAACTCTTACAGTTCAAATAATTGTAGTTTTGCACTATTTAACTAAACCAAGACTCTACGTACGAGAAAAAGAATTGCTGACAATGTCCATCATGGAAATTCTAACAATCTATCTGCCGGTCTTCCTAGTTCTATCTTACATAGAAGCAACTGTTCTCATGTTTCTTGGCGTGTTCTACTTTTTTGCGATGAACAAGCTTCTCTGGGGAGCCGACTATCCTCGAGTCTAGCGTGTCCTGTTCTTTCGCACGAATGTGAGGAAAGGAAATTGGGACCCTTCCACGTCTAAGACATCTGCCAGCATTGACCTGAGTGATTTTCTCACTGGTCCTTCGAAGAAAATTCCCCACGAAGAGAAACCCAATCTACCCGCTAAGTTTTCAACTGCTCCCTGACCTGGCATTTTTTTCCACTTCTTTCAACACTTTACCTATAATTCCAAATCCTAATATGCCTTTTCTACCCTTCGGCAACCCGAGGAGTTCTCTCAACGTCGTGGCTCTATTGAAGACTTTCTTATCAAATAGGTCTCCCAGCGGCGTGTCAAGTAGAGATATGTCAGAGTCTTCCTTTGCTTTTGTAAGTGCACCGTGTAGTGAGGTTAGCTCTTCCTTCGAAAGCTTAGTGAAGTCAATGGTAGTACCTAGTATCTTGTTTATCTCCGTAGAAAATTCTTCTTTAGTTTCCATGTAAACCACAAAATTATAAATCTGAGACCTATTATATAAAACGTTGAGGAGTTATGTTCTATGTCGGATTCGTCCGAGTCTTCTGAACACTCAATTATCGAGAAAGCCGTTAAAGAGGTGCAGTCACAAGCCAACGCGATCAAAAAGGATCTTAGCGCTCTTAGAGAGACTCGTCCAAGGCCTATAAGGCGTGCTCTCCAAAAACGTGTAGACGAGTTAACATCGGGAAGAAGGAGGTTTAGAAAACGCGACTAACAAGTTCCGTGGAGCGAGTAATGAGTGGAACCGTAGCCACCCCTGTTATAATCAAGACCCAGCATGGCTACTTACAGAAACTCAGTAATGGGTTGATAACCGACTTCAAGATGGCTGGGTTGCAGATCCCGAAGTTCAGCATGCTCGCCGTCGTTTTGCCTAACGAAGTCATTGATGAGGTTAAAGGCTTCAACTTTGTGGAAGCAATCTATCTTGACCGTGAGCTGAGAATTCCAGAGATCAGGGGTTCAAACGTTTCTTTCAATCCCATAAAACGAATGTTGCTTGCTGCAATGGAAATCAAGGCGAATAGATCCTTCTCGATCATGAAGCCAACTTGGGAGGCGACAAGTGAATCAAGAAATGCTGTAGAGGCAGATAAGGCAGGTGCAGATGGAATTGACGGTGACGGAATCAAAGTTGCGATTGTAGACACTGACTCGAGCGCGCGCTATCAAAGTCACACTCAGCTTAGAGGTCGCGTTTCAGGGCATCCTGTTATCGACGAAGCAAGCGATAAGAATGGGCACGGTGGCCACGTCTCCACTACTATTCTCGGCTCAGAGTTCGTGAACCGTTTCACCCAGGCAAAGGCGTGGGGGATGGCGCCTAAAGCCACTGGAATCGGCGTGAAAGTGTTGAGGGGCGCTGCAGGCGTTGGTAATACGTCAGACGTGATTAAAGGAATAGAATACGCGGTGGATTGGGGTGCGCAGACCATCAACCTAAGTTTAGGCGGTGATCCAACACAGCAACCAGAAGAAGATCCGATGTTTCCAGTTTTCCAAGAAATAAAAGACAAGGTTATAGTGTGTGCAGCAATCGGAAATGACGGACCAGACAATTCGACAACAGGTTCTCCAGGATGCTTGCCAAACGTGATAGCTGTTGGCGCCGTAGACAAGAACGGCAAAATAGCCAGCTTTTCATCGAGAGGACCTACACCAGACGGGCGCATCAAGCCCGACGTCGTCGCACCAGGAGTCAACATTTGGAGCGGAATTACGATCGACACCTATCTTGATTATGTTTCCGACTATCTTGGTAACGGTTTTACCGCGATCTCAGGGACTTCCATGGCAACGCCACACGTGACTGGGCTGATGGCTTTAGCCATTCAACTCTTCAAAAGAGAGCTTCCCGAAACACCATTAACCACAAACCTTGTCTTGCAGATATGCGAGAAATACTCGGGAAGAACGAAAGATAACATATACGGCTGGGGGCAAATCAAGTATTCGTGGTTTCGCAGCTACGTAGAGGAACATAAATGAAATTAGCGTCTGAGAAAAAGACTTTCCTTGATGGAAAAAGAAAAAGGGAAAGACCCTGAAATATTAGAAAAGCACAAATGGCAGGCAGATTTAAACAGTATGTCGAGGAACATAAGTAACTACTTCAAGCTGCTTCGTCCAAGTACACTTTTAGCTCCATTTTGCGGCGGGCTGCTCTTCGGTCTGATGGCCATTAAAGTAGCAAATCTACCCTTTTCTTTTCACACGATCTTCCTAGGATGCCTCAGCGGTATTCTTCTTGCATGCGCAAACGCAATCTCCAACATCACAAACCAAGTTCATGACCGTGACATAGACATGCTGTTGCCACGCAAGAAAAATCGTCCAATCCCTTCTGGTCGGGTCACTGTTGATGAAGCACTAAGCATAATAATGATTCTCTCGATGGTAACTTTAAGTCTAGCATGGTATTTCTTGTCATCATTTTATGGTGCCACCTTAACAGTAATCCTCGCATTTTCATGGATGTACAACAGCCCACCCTTCCGCTTAAAAATGAAACTCGGCTGGAGCAATCTGGCCATAGCAACGCCTCGAGGAGCCCTAGGAATAATCGCGGCGTACTCAGCATTCGCTAACCCCTTAGACACCCGGGTTCTAATCCCGGCACTCGCATTCGGCATCTACGTTTTCGGCGCAAACACGTTCAAAGACTTCGAAGACTGCGAGGGAGACAAGAAGATGGGAGTTAGAAACTTTTGTACAGTCTACGGAAAACAGAAAGCTTCAACCATCATAATTCCCTTCCTATTCATTCCGTTCTTCATCTTGCTGGCCACAGGTCAAACATTATTCTTTGTATCTGTTTTTCTAAGCTGCGTCATGTTTGCACTTTTAATGGAAGACCCAACTTTGAAGGACCGCGGCGTTTTAATGTGGAAACTCTTCTATATCCAATTTGCGCTAACGATGTTTCTGTACACCCTGCCCTATCTTCTCAGCTAAAAACTAGAGCAAGTTTTTTAAGTATGGTAAGAGATTTAAAGAGTAGTGGTGTGGTATGCCCGATATTACAGACAAAGTTAAAAGTAACATGAGAGAGCGAATAAACGCAGTAGCACCCCTCATTACAACCCCTTTCGAAACCATATTAACCGGCGTGAAGAAAGTAATCTCAATGCAACCCGTGAAAGGCGTAACTTACGTCCTTGAACACGCAGGAGACGGCACCGTCAACTTCGTAAACACGCAAGCTGACATCACTCGAAAATGGATGAGCTAGGTGAACAGAATGTCTGCATCCATAGCCTCAAACGTGAAAGCAAAAGCAGAAGACATCAAAACCAGAATCCAAACTCGAGTATCAGAAATGCGCGGAGGTTCAGCAGGCCTTCTAGGAAACGCGAGTGAAGGGCTTTTCGGTAGAACAGGCGGAATTCTCGGCGCACGCGAGGCAGGCGGATTCCTAAAAAACGTCGCCATCATACAAGAAGTCAAGACGAAAGGCGTCATGACGGCAGCCAAGGACAGGATCTCGAAGTTTAGAGGCGGAAGTTCAGGTCTCTTTCCATCATCCACGTCATCGCCGATCGGCGAGAAAGTGGCTGTGGAAAAGGATAGCACCATAAAAAGTATCAGAAGACGTCTAGCCATCGAAGCCTAAGGTCCCGTTTTCTCTACTGCTACACGTTGTCTCTCCAAAATCAGTAGATTCCCCTTCTTTAGCAATTCGATAAAAGCCATTTCTTTTGTATCGAATTCGCTAGCGTATCTCTCCCAGATTTTCTCGTATTCCCGCGCCGTCCAGATTCTTACGAGTACCTTTTCTCCTTTAGATACTTCAAAACCACAACGAGGGCACTTACGAGTGGGCATGATAGGCAATTTTGCTCACAAGTTTAATTAAGGTTCCGATGACATTGTTCTTCGAAGGAAATAAAAAAAATCGAGGAATCGAAAATGGTGAGTATTGACCAACTGAAAACTGACCAAGCTGATGCAGAGAAAACAGTGAAAGATCTAGGGCTCGAGTACGAAACTCTTGACGATGCCGAACTTGAAAAATTCGGACTGAGTTTTGACCGCCAATTCGTCCTAGCCATCAAAGAACGCGAAGTCGTTGACATTCTGAACCGACATAGAGCAGAGATTCTCATGGGCGCCATGGTTGCAAAGAAACAGCTGGCAAAGGCTTTCGATGGAGAACGACCCGAAGCAGGCAAATTCGGCATGACACAAATACGCGCAGGATGGATAGGAGTAGGCGACGACTGGGATGATGTCAGCGCCTTTACAGGCGGCGCACTGCAAAACTGGATTCACAGCGGCACAACCATCATGGGTTCTGGAACAGCCGGACACGCTGTCAGGATTGGGAAAGAAGCGGTCCACGTCGTCGTTGCTATCGGAGATCTCCACCCAGACCCAAAGATTGAAGCCATGCAATTCACACTAGACGGAAAGCCAAAACCAGGTGTATTCACAAGATATCAATTCTCAGGCAGCGATCTGAAAATCAAGGAACTCGACACGGCATTCATCTTCAAGAGAGGCACGACCGTTCTCGCTCAAGTGTTCCAGAAACAGACAGGCGACTCATGGCCATTCCTGCTGGGGGCAAGTTTCCTGCCGGAAAACATTCTCAGAGACTACGTTGACCCCGCAAGCTTATACGGCGCAACCAACGACGTGATACTGCAGACATAAACATGAAATGGTGATGAACTTGACGGAAACCATTTTAGGCGACATTTGGTATAACGGCAAACGTCGAACTATGGTTATGTCCACAATAACTGGACCAGCAAGCTACGCATCAGGCGGGTTCACGAGCAGAGTCAACAGCCTGAGACAAGTGGAAAAAGTCATATCCATAAGCAACAACGGAGGCATCAAAAGTGACGCTGGAGACGTCACCATCGGCACAGGAGCAAGCCGAAACCTACTGACAATCCTAGCCAGATCATTCCAATACACATGCGGCGCAAGTTATGTGGCGTCTGAAGTCGACAACGGCGTAAACTTGTCAGGAATAACCTTTACCGCAATAGTCATTGGAACCTAAGCATCAATCCCCAACTTTTTTATATATTTCATTCCATACTAACGTGACATGAGTAGCCCACATGTTTTGGTGCAAGAGAACGGAGTCATAAAGGCAATCATAATTCTTCAACAGGACCCGAGACCACCCTTCAAACTCAACGCCAACTTTCAGCCCTTTGGAGACGTGACTTTCAGGATTTTTAACGGTGAGGAACAAATTCCGATAGTCGACGGCATAGCAGTTCTACCCATAACGTCTCAAGCTGAGACAATCAGCAAAGCCAGTGTCTTCAGTCCTAAGCGTAAGATATTGCCGAAGGGCAGAGTAAACGGTCATAGTTTCCAAGGTCACATCACCTTTGTGTCGACGTGGGGCATAGACTGCGGAATAGCCACGTACACCAGCTTTCTCAGTAAGGCACTACTATCCAAAAACCTCCAGTTTCAGATTTGCCGCAACATTTCAGAGATAAACTACCCCACAGTCATTCACACACAGCAAGAATTCGGAATATTTCCAAAAGCAGACATGATCGTGAACTCGAGTTCCAACCCTAAAGTGATAACCTGGCATACAGTATTCAAAGAACCTCGTAGGATCGCCTTGGCAGAATCAACAGTCGCGGAATATGCTGAGAAAGTCGATGCAGCATACGACTGTCACATAGTGCACAACAGCTTAGCCAAAACATGGCTCATGCAATTCTGCAGCAAACCCATTTACGTGATCCCCCACGGAAGTGTAACCTGGCCAGCAATAGGCAAGAAAAACGCTAGAAATAAACTAGGCCTCACATTGGATGATCAAATACTCTTTGCCTTCGGCTTCAGCGCAGACTCCAAAGGATTCACAGAGTTATGTCAAACCTTCAGACGACTGAAACAAACATTTCCACGTCTAGCTCTAATCATCAGCGGCGCCATCCACGCAATAGCAAAGGAAGAAAGTGGAAGATGCCTTGCACGGGTAAAAGCCAGTCAAAGCGAAGGTATCACAGTACTAGGGCGATACTTAACGGAAGATGAGATAAACTTGTATGCAGAAGCAGCTGACATTCTAGTCTTCAATTACTATGGCGGCGAAGGTGTAGCATCAGCTTCAGGAGCCGTTCACAGAGTTTTGGCGTCAGGCAACCCCATAGTGTGTTCGGAAGATTCTCGAACCTTGGAGTTTCAAGATGGTGTTCACTGCCTCAAGTACCCAATGGGAGATCTCGCAAGTCTTGAATCTGAACTAGAAGTATTGCTAACGGAACATGACTTAGCCGAGGAGCTTGGCAAGAACGCTGCGCTTTTGGCTCAAGCGACAAGTTGGGAGGTTACTGCGCTGCGTCACATGCAAGTGTACAGTTCATTGACGGAAGGGGAGGAACTATTCGGATCGGGTCACTACGACCAAGAATATTATGTCGGAAACAAAGGTGGTCTTTCGTATATTTCACAAGATGGTAAGATCAAACAGTGGAGCTATTATAATCCTGACGGTGAATGGACCGGCTGCAAGCCCATTATGGAAGCCATAAAAGCTGTCTTCAACCCAGAAAACATGCTGGACTGTGGCTGTGGACGCGGAACATTCTGTGCTTACGCACGGGATCTCGGAATAACCTCAGTGGGTATTGACTTTTCGGAGTGGGCAATAAATAATCCCTATCCGAGAGCAAAAGGATTAACTCAGCTTGGCGACGTTAGAGACATAAAATTTCCAGATAATTCATTTGATTTTGTTCTGTGTACAGACATCATGGAGCATATCTTTGAAGAGGACTTGGACAAAGTGATACATGAGCTTCAAAGAGTATCTAGAAAATGGATTTTCTACAACATCGGGTCTCCGATGGGTGAAGGCCAGGATCACTTTGTTCTCAAGAAGGGCGAAGTTCCTCCAGTAAAATGGCAGGGAACCACCGTAGCTGGTCACGTAAATGTTCGACCACCTTCATACTGGAGAAAACGATTATCTAACAAAAACTGGCTTCTTAGGGATGATGCGATCCAGATGTTTAGGTGTCTCGTACCAGCTGACGTCTTGAAGAACTGGATCTGTGTCATTGCAACGTCTAAAGTTGACTTGGAAGCGAAGTAAAATGGCACCTAAAATCTCGTTTGTTATGATCTGTGCACGAACAGATCACCCATATATAGGGCGTCCTGACCTGCACGTGTTCGAGCCCACCTTGGAATCTTTCAAAGCACAGACCATGATGGATTTCGAATGGGTGATTGTGGACCATCTGTACGACCAACGAAAAGACTATTTCAAGAATATGAACCTGCCCTTCCATGTGAAACACGTACCTTCACTTCCGAATGCATGGCATGAAGTAGGACTATGTGGAGTCTGCACCCAATACAACAAGGGCATAATCTACGCAGACGGAGAACTCCTCTTCTTCACCGGCGAAGGCTACATGTTTATTCCTGACTTTTGGGAGAAACTATGGAAACGCTACATGCAGGGATACTTCCCTCTCGCATGGTATTTCTACGACAACACCTTCGCTCCAAAAGACATAATTGAACCTGTGCCAGGCTGGAATAAAGCGTATCCAGAGGATACGGAAGCAGCACCCGTTCCATACAATATTTCAGGATACACAGGGAAGAACATCACGATTGAACATAGACCCATACACGCCTTCAAAGGAAACAACCTTGAACTGTTTAAAGCCCCATGGGAATGGTACTTTGGCTGCTCATCAACCTCACTCGAGGCCATGCTGAAGATAAACGGTTTTGACCAGAGGTTCGACGGAGACCGCATGTTGCTTGACTGCGACGTGGGTTCACGCCTTCAAATGGCTGGATACGGCGATAAATTCGCCCTCTTCCGAGACCTTTTCATGATTCGCGCCAGAACCGACATAAACGTTTGGAATCCTAAACTTGTGAAGGCCCCCGCACCAACCATCAAATGCAACCTTCCACTAATATGGTGGTCCCGCTGCCACAACAGCTACGCAGCGAATCTCCACGCGTTAACGGATGATGATATTCGATGGATGAAAGAGGTCTACTGTGGAACGCAATGCCGCCTTCGAGAGCAATGCAGGACCGAGCATCCGTGGCAGTTTCCGTTTGAACATAAAGAAGGATATGGGCATCTGAGCAGCAAAAAATGGTTTGAGTTCTGGAAAACACACCAGCCAATAGTAGACCTTGCTGCCGAGAGAGAAAAAAGGCTAAGCGGAAACAAAGAATACGAGGAGGGCATATTCATTTGAAAGCCCTTGTCACAGGCGGCGCAGGATTCATAGGTTCTCACGTGGTGGACCGACTTATCAAAAGTAACGTTGAAACCTACATCTTGGTCAGCGGTTTCCGAAGCACGAAACACCCTTCAATAGTAAATCCAGAAGCGCGCGTGATTAAAGGAGACTTGAGAAACTACAATGACTTGGAGGCAGCCACGAAGAACAAGGACGTTGTTTTCCATCTGGGCGGCGTTTTTAGCCATTACTTCGAGGCATACCCCGATTTAACAATTGACGTCAACATCAGTGGAACTTGGAACCTTAAGAAAGCCTGCATAACAAACAAGGTTAATCGAATAATATTCGCATCGTCAAGTTTGGTTTATGGAGAGCCCTCTCGAGTACCGATAGACGAGGAACACCCCTTGAACCCGAAAGACCTGTTGGGGATAACGAAGCTGGCGAGTGAGAAAATCCTCCAGGCAAGCTATCCCTATAAAATAGACTACACGATTTTGAGGCTGTTCAACGTTTACGGACCTCGCCAATACCCTGATGAGCTTTACAGTTCTGTTTTTTCAACATGGATTAAACAGGCGCTTCAAGGTAAGTCGCTCGAGATCCACGATAAAGGAAAACAAAGACTCGATTTCGTCTACGTCGAAGATGTGGCAGACTCGTTCATCGCCTCCTTGCGCGTGCCAGCTCTAAACCAGATTTTCAACGTTGGCAGCGGCATCTCTATAACACTGAACACTTTAGCTCATAGCATAAACATAGTCACCAGAAACTATGTTAAACCACACTATAACCTCGGTCATCCTGCATTCTTAAAGTGGGTTCAAGCAGACATCAGGAAGATCACGAGCTGCTTACAATGGCAGCCCAGCACAAGTTTAGTCTGTGGATTAGAGAAGACCGTAAACTTCTTTAAAGGCGCACAAACATGAGAGCTCTAGTTACCGGCGGCGCTGGTTTCATAGGAAGCAACTTAGTTAAGGCCTTAGTCGATAGAGGAGAAACAGTAACCGTTCTTGACGATTTTTCCGTTGGCAAGGTGAGCCATTTAGGTCCATACGCTGAAAACGTCGCGATTGTTAAAGGAAGCGTCTGCGATCTCAGTTTAATCCGTAACTACACGGCGCGAAACGACGTGGTTTTCCATTTAGCTGTTCAATGCTTGATGATGTGCAACAGAAACCTTACAGGAAAAGTCAGCAAGAAAGCTACCTGCTTTAGCTGGTAGATGAATTGCGTAAACCAACAATGTTATAAGCGTGTTTGGTTGTTAGTGATGTATGGACTACCAACACGATAAGCACCACGTGTACCTTTTGAACTATCATCTGATTTGGTGTCCTAAACGTCGCAAGAAAATCCTCGTTGGCAACATCAAAGTTAGGCTTGAACAAATCATCCGTCAGGTTGCCAAGGAGTTAGGCGTTGAGGTTTTGGCGTTGGAGATTATGCCCGACCATTTGCACCTATTTGTCTCCTCTAACCCGAACCTCTGTCTTCCGAAGCTTGTTCAATCATTCAAGGGAAAAAGCAGTCACGACCTGAGAATAGAGTTTCCAGAGTTGAACAGGCTGCCTTCTTTGTGGACTCATAGTTATTTTGTTTCTACGGCTGGAAACATCTCAGCAGAGTCAATTCAAAAGTATATTGAGGCTCAGAGTATAAGATGATTCTTGAAAAGACTGTGACCGCTAAACTGTTCGGGTTAACAAGGGTGAAGGAGTCTAAAATCAGGTTGGAATATGCAAATTTTCAGAGGGCTTTGAAGGGTGAAGACGTACCACTATATTCTGCTACTAAACAGCAAGCTAAAAGGAAGAAGGCTTGGAAGGGCGATTGTGAGTACCCTTTGGTTTTGCGTAGGGACTGTTTTGGCGTGAAGGATTTGGGTTTGAAGTTTAGTCGTTGGTGGGCTAAGATTCCCGTTTTTGGCGGAAGCATCTATTGTCCAGTTCAGCTTCCATACATGCAGGAATCATTGTTGAAAGAGGATATTAGAGAAACACGGTTGGTTAGGCGTAGGAAGGGTTGGTTCTTGCACATCACGGTTCAACAAAACATAGAGTTGAATATCCCGAATGCTTCGGTGATTGGCGTGGATTTTGGGGAGCGTCATATTGCGACTTCTGTGGAGTGGCAGGGACGTTTTCAGAACCCTATTTTCTACGGCACTGAAGTACGTGGGATTCGTAGGCATTATGCTTGGCTGCGTAAACGACTTGGTAATGTCAAAGCGTTGAAAACAATCAGGAAAGTTGGCAGGGCAGAGAACAGAAAAGTCAATGCAGTTCTGCATAACATTTCAAGGACTATAGTTAATAGGGCTAAAGAACTGAATGCTGTTATCTTGTTGGGCGCTCCGAATGGTGCTTCTATGCGTAGGAAAGCTTTGCGGAAGGGTAAGCGATTCACTCGGATAGTGTATTCGATGCCGTATTATCGTTTGCGAATGTTGATTGAGTACAAGGCGTTGCAGGAAGGTTTGACGGTAGTCAACGCTAACGAGGAGTGGACGAGCAAGACGTGTAGTTTCTGCGGTGAAATCTCGGATAGACCTCGACAGGATTTGATTGTTTGCCCTCACGGGCATAGATTGAACGCCGACATTAATGCTTGCAGAAATTTGATTGAGAGGTTCCTCGACCATTGGTTGAGGGACGGGGCTATTTTGGCATCGCCCAAACTTCCACTCTGAGGCGCAAGCTGATGAATGAACTGATGGAAGAATCTCCCGAATTTATTCGGGGAGAGTGTCAACTTGGCTCAAGACGTTAATGTCGGCGGAACCTTTAATGTTTGCCTAGCAGCGAAAGAGGAGAACGCTAAAGTTGTTTATGTGAGCTCAAGCGAAGTGTACGGTACGTCTCAGTTCTCACCTATGACCGAGAACCATCCAACAGAACCACGGTCGATTTACGGACTCTCCAAACTAATCGGAGAAGAATATGTCAAACTCTTCAACAGGTATCACGGTGTACGTGCAGTCATCATAAGACCTTTCAATGCTTACGGTCCTAACCATAGAAACGACCAGTATTCAGCAGTCATAACTGCCTTCATTCGAAAGCTTGAAAAAGGAGAATATCCTCAGATTGAAGGTTCTGGCGAACAGAGCAGAGATTTTTCTTACGTGACGGACACTGCTGAAGGCATAATTAAACTCTCAGAGCTAGACCACGGTGAAGTAGTGAATATCGGAAGCGGAAAATCAACAACGATCAAAGAGTTAGCCGTGGCCCTCATGGAAATATATGGTGTAGAGCCCAAATTCATTCATGTGGCTGCACGTCCCAACGACGTGTTAGAGTTAGAAGCAGATATCCATCAAGCAAGAAGCTACGGGTATGAACCTAAAGTTTCTCTCGAGGATGGGCTTCGAAAATATGTAGCATGGTGGAAAAGAAATGTTGAATAAACAGATATGTTTCTTGGAGCCTCCGATCGGCTATTTAAGAGACCAGCTAGACCCTCCTTTTCCCTTGATGTATCTTTCCGCCGTAGCTGAACGCTGCGGTTGGCAAGCGCAGATCGTGCACATGCAGACCTTGCAGGACAAGCTTCCTGAAGCCGACATTTACGGCGTCACATCTTCATCTCCCCAATGGCCTGACACTTTAAAGTTAAGTAGTCGATTATTTGTTGAATATTCTGATAAATGGAGAATCTGTGGTGGCTCGCATATCTCCGCATGCCCGAATAACTATTACAATTCAAGTTTCAACACTGCGGTAATTGGCGAAGGCGAACTAGCTCTAGAACAATTTTTACAGATGCCGAAAACAGGCATAATATATGGCGAGCCTGTGAAGGACCTGGACTGCGTACCCTTCCCTGCAAGGCACTTGATTAACTGGTCTAAGTATAAACGCGGGATCTACTGGGGCAAAGAATGCCTAAGTCTTGCAGTTTCAATGATAACAAGCAGGGGCTGCCCGTTTTCTTGCATCTTCTGCAGCAGCCACTGTGTTTTCGGAAGACGTGTACGCTTTAGAAGCGTCGGAAACGTAGTGGCTGAAATTCATCAGGTCCTTGATACGCTAGGCTACAGAGGTTTCAACTTTCACGACGACACGTTCTGCGTCAACAGGAAGAGAGTTGCTGACCTTTGCCGAGAGTTCACCCCGCTAGATATAGTGTGGCGTTGTCTAACACGCGCGGACACCGTAGACCATGAAATATTAACTGCCATGAAGAACAGCGGATGCAAAGAGGTAATTCTAGGAATGGAAAGCGGGAGCCAAAAAATACTGAACAACCTCAGAAAAGGCACAACCGTTGAACAGAATTTGAGAGCTATGAAGCTGATAAAAGAAAGCGGCATCCAACTGAAAGTCGGAATAATCGTGGGCAGTCCTGGCGAAACATGGGAAACCGTGAAAGAAACAGAGAAACTTCTTAAACAATGCCCCCCAGATTTCTGGAACGTGAGCGTCTTCACACCCTTGCCTGGAAGCGACGTTTGGAATAACCCTGAACAGTTCGACCTAAAAATCCTCACCAGAGATCTCACTCAGTATCAGATGGTCGGAAAAGACTTTAGGGGAACAGTGGTCGTAGAAACTGAAAAGATGAGCAAAACAGATATTGAACAAGCAAGAGATGAACTCATAGACTTATGCACTGAAATAAGTGGAACCTAGATGTCAGAAAAGAAACTCTACACTGTTAAAGGCATAACGGCCCACATCGTTAATTCTAAAATTGGTAAGGGCACGGTGATCTGGAGCTTCGTCAACATCTACGATTCTGAAATCGGGGAAAACTGTAAAATAGCCAGTTTTGTCGAAATCGGTGGTGCAAAGATAGGGTCTAACTGCAAGATAGAAGCAATGGTGTTCATTCCGATCGGCGTTACGATCGGAAACAACGTTTTCATCGGACCAGGAGTAAAATTTGCCAACGACAAACACCCCCAAGTCGTCGACGACGATAAATGGGAGTGGACATTGGGAAAAATAGAAGTAGGAAACAACGTTGCCATAGGAATCGGCTCAATAATACTTCCTAACGTGAAAATAGGCGACCATTCATTCATAGCGGCAGACTCTCTTGTCACCTCTGACATACCGCCTCACAGTTTTGCCATGGGCCGACCCGCGCACGTTGTCAGCTCACAAGTTTTGAAAGAACTCAACGTTCTATAGCGGCATAAGTGTTAAATTGTTCTATGACTAATTTCTATTTTAGAAGACAAAAGGAGAAAAAATTATGAGAGGAATAGTTCCCATAGTAAAGAAATTCTTGCTGCCAAACCATCTTTTCGCGTTGGAATTCGATGAAGGCATGACTTTCGGAAGAGTTGTTCGAAGACGAATATTGCACTACAAGCCATACAGCTTGATCAACGCCGCTGGAACCACAGTGGACATTGCAGCATCTTCAGCTCAAGGTGAACTGTATCTGCGAGACTCCAGAAACGTTCAAACTGATATACTCCATCTAACCGACACAACGGAGAAAGGGTTCCCATGGTTCTTACACGGCGCCATCGGATGGAAACCTCATCAAATCCTAGTTTATCCACGCATCCCAGAAGGCAAGGACATCCCAGGCAAATTCCCCGACATCGACCCTATTCAACCGAGCGAAGGAGACCTCACAGGCTACTACAGCGGCCAAGAATCACCATACGACCAGCCAACCGACTTCATGGAATACGTCATTCCACCCAAAACCCACATCGGGCACGAATTCTACAACTTGGACGATAGCAGAGCGCACAACCCAGTCGCAAACATACTGTTCGCATTGTACCACGTTAAATTCTTCCCACCCATTATAGGGGCAGCAGGTCCCTACAACCGCATTATCAGAGACATAGCATTGCGACATATCCCAGCAGCATTCTTCACTGCAGGCTACACTAGTGACCCCTTGTCTCTAGGCGCTGACTTGCAGAAAGACTGGGGAATAATCGCAATCTCTTTAGATGATGCAGCAACTTTGGAGGTTGAGTAAACATGGGCTTGACACGAGACGAAATTAGAGAAAGACTGAAATACGCACAGCTGACGCTGAGCGATTCGAGACAGAACATTTTCACTAGTGATGTACCTGAAAGAGTCAAACGAAACATCGTCGCAATTTACGTAATGACCGATGAAACGCTACGTTATGTCGAGATTGAAAAACAACTGGAAGACGACACTTGGGAAATGATATTTGACAACGTACCGATAGATGTGGCCACAGGAAACGAGCAGGGCATGGTTCAGTTACCAAAAGGACACGTCAACATTGAAGACCCAATCGTAGTACTCGAGGGCGGAACCAACCTGAGCTTCATAGCAAGCGCCGGAGCACCCGAAGTAACAGTATTATATTGGGACGATGAACTATAGGAGTGATCTGAATGCAACTCAAAAAACAGAGTCATGAGTTCTTGCCCGAAGGAAAATTGAAGGTCTGGGTCGAAGTTGTCCCAACTACAGACGCAGAAAAGAAGGACGTGCATAAAGTCGCAGATTTCACAGTAACCGTGGAAGCAACCATTGCCAAAACAGTTCTTGACGACACTATCAAAAAGGAATACGAAAACAGAAAGCAGCAACAAGAAAAAGAACTGGAAAAAGCCAAAGAACTAGGCATCGGTGAAGACGTTAAGTAGGCAATAATCAATGGCCGTACAAGAGCGCCTCCGCAAAGTCAGAGAAGAACCGCTAGTGGATAGTGGGCTGCCTCATCCCTACAGAGAGATGGCCGCAGACCTCAAGGCAATACGCCAACTATTAACTGACCTAACTAAGAAAGGAATACCAACCACCACCGCTGCTGGAATACGCATTCCAGGAATGGCACCTGCAGCAGCGCCTAGCGAATATGTCAACGTAGTCGCCACAGGCTTACGGAAAGCTGGGATATTAATTATGGCTGAAGACATCTACGTTGAACCAGTGGACTTTACCACCGCAAGAGCCACCCCCGCCGAGTTCCCCAAACTCGCTGGAATCGCCCTGACAATATTCTCAAACACAGGAACATTTGACCTGTACATAAACCAGAAAGACGCCAACCATAAAATTACGTTATCCCCCCTCACTTATCCTCAAACCATTCTGGTCGACTGGTGCAACATCAAGACGGTTTACATTGGAAACACGGCACAAGCAGGGCTATCAGCAGTCATAATAGCTTGGCTGCCAACAGCCGCCCCGCCTGCACCTTCAGCGGTAACTAAAGCAGCAGTCACTATCACCGCAGGAGACCGTGAACAGTTCCGCAGATTAGGCGACGTAAACAGGGATGGCGTTATAGACGACGTGGACATCGCAGCGATCAAAGCCGCGTACGGCAGCAAACCAGGAGCCGCCAACTGGAACCCCGACGCAGACTTGAACGGAGACGGCAAAGTAGACATATTAGACATGACTAAAGCAAGCGGCAACTATGGCTTAACCATAGAAGCATGGAAAACAAGGAAGTAGAGCCAACTTGCCCGGAGTAAGTTCTGGCCATGTACCTACGCGAGTTGGCGTTAAACACTTGGCTGGCGTGCTACAAGGTTTCTTAAGAATCGGAGCTCTAGCCCTCGGCACTGGCGAAGACAAGATTACAAGCATGGCTATTTCAGGAGGCTATCTATATGCAGGACTCTCTACCTCTCCTGGAAAAGTGGTGAAGATTAACCTTGCTACCTTCACTCAAGAAGCCACTCTTACGCTCGCGCCAGGCGAAGATATAGTTACTTCATTAGTTGTTTCCGGCTCTTTTCTTTATGCAGGTACAGGCGTTGCTGATCCTTCAAAAATCGTTAAGATCAGCTTGGACACTTTCGCCGCGGTAGCAACGCTCAACATCGCTAGTACAAGTAACGCTGCTGCCTTAGTTGTTTCTGGAGGCTTTCTCTATACTCTGCACAGCGGAAACATGCCAGGAAAACTTTCAAAGATAAACCTAACCACGTTTGCTTTAGTTTCAACGTTGGGAGTGGCAGAGTATTACCTATGCTGCTCAGCCATTTCTGGAGGCTTTCTATACGCCAGCACCACCGCATCGACGCCGGGGAAAATTGTTAAAATAGACTTGTCAACATTCACGAAGGACTCCACTTTATCGTTAGCAGCATCGGGAGAAGACGATGTGACAGGACTTACTGCATCTGGCGACAACCTCTATGCAGGATTAAGCGTGTCGCCTGGAACAGTTATAAAGATAAGCTTGACATCTTTCACGCGGATAGCCACTCTTGCTTTTGACACTGACGAAAATTATTGTCGTCAACTTCTAGTGGTTGGAAATAGCCTCTATGTTGCGCTAATTACAAGCCCAGGAACAGTTGTTAGAGTAAACTTGTCTTCATTCGCGAAATCTGGGTCCGTAGTTTTCTTAACAGGTGAAGATAGTGCTATTGCGTTGGCTGCTTCTGGTGGCTACTTATATGTTGGGTTAGACACTTCGCCCGGAATCATTGTAAAAGTAGTTTTATAACCCTTCGGCGAGAAGACCACCTTACAGAATAGAAAAGTTTTATTGTTCAGAAAACCCCTATAGATGAGGGATCAGTTTGTCTGAAGACCGTCCTGTAAGAGCCTTACGTTTCAAGGGTCCGTTAGGTCTGTGGTCGTGGCCAGTAATGAACGTCTTGCTACAGTTTCTAGGTACATCTAGGGCTCGTTCATCTTCTTCTCTCACTCCAACCATGGCGAACGAAGAGGTCTGGCGCTGGACTGACTACAAAGGCAGAAAAAGGGAACTTGTAATTGAGAGAGAAGTGAAGGAACGCTGAATTGGAAAGGAAAGACCGCGAAGAGCGCCTGCGGCGGCTTCGTGTGGACCCTGCCGCATTTATGGCAATGCAAATGGATGAGACAAATAGTCGTCTCGCTGATTTATTTGAGCAAAACGCCAAGCTGCTGAAACATATTGAGGAAACAACTCCAAAAGGAGTGGATTTCCCCATTGACGAGCAGACCGTGACCTCGGCTGCTGTGGCGACGCTGAATTTTGAGAAAAACTATCCCTATATACCCATACGGTCCATAGACTTCTTCAACAAGGGAACCGACACCGCTTACATAAGAATTAACGAAGACGCGAAGGAAATTCCGATAGAAGACCATGAAGCACTCGTTCTCAGTCGACCTAAACCCACGATTAAGTACGTTACTCTCAGAGTATCTTCTGGAACCGCTGTTATTCGAATGGTCGGTCACTACTAAACTTTAAAGGAGTTTACAGTGTAGTATTTTTGAGGAAGATTGAACGGCAAACTAAAATCCGAAAGAGAAGAACGCCTTCTAACTCAGCTGCTGGCAAAATATCAGAGCCTAGGCATCATATCGTGGGGCACCACTGTCAAAACCGAGTCTGGAAACTACAGGGTTATCCTTGTGGATGATGATGGAAAGCTAGTTGCTTCAAGCTAGCCCATATAGATCATCCTCAGTAACCCTGGAGCAACGGCAGCCGAAGTCTGGTCCTACGCAACCAGAACGCTTACTTCACCCGTCTTCGGAAACCTAGTAACAAAAAACCTAGCCGACATACTAGCCGACAGCATAGCATTCAACGGAGCCGACATCGCAACAATACTTTCAGACGTGGCGACCCTGATCTCCCGATTAACCCTGACTCGAGCAGGCTACTTGGACAACTTAAGCGGTGGCGCCGTAGCACTCGAGGCAACGCTGACAGCGATCAAAGGCGCAGGATGGTCTACTGAAACCCTCAAAGTCATAAAAGACGCCATAACCGCCTTAAACAACCTCTCCGCTTCTGACGTCTGGGCGTACGTTTCCAGAACCCTAACAACACAAGCGTTTCCCTTCACAAACCCCGCAACCCCTGTTCAACTAGACAACGTGCGCGTAGCCCTCTACAGCGACCCCCTAAACATCATAAGAGACGCCATACTCACAGACGCAACAAAATTCCCAGGCGCAGACATACCAACAATCCTCTCAGAAATCCAAAGCGGCAGCTACGGGCTATCAGTCATAAACACAAACATCACAACACTACTCAACCGACTAACAGCTACGAGAGCAGGCTACTTAGACAATCTGTCAGGTGGCGCCGTAGCCACACAAGTAGCTCTCGACAGAAAAGTGCTCTCCATGACCTTCGTAAGTACAACAAACGCCCCGATAAACATTTCAGCAACTGCTGGCGACATAACCTTTAATAGCATCGTAGTTTCAGGAATTCCCTCAGGAGCCACAATTATTAAAGCCCTAGTTTTTCTCATCACACGAGCGATAGAAAACACATCCTCTTCGGGCACAAACAACATTTCAGGAGCACAAAACGTAAGAATTAAAAAAAGCACAGGTGCATGGGGAACTGACGATATAACAGCCATCCCTTTAATAAACGGCATGTGGTCTGTTAATGCAAGCACAAAAGACATGGGAGACGTAAAAATCGGAGACGATGCAAGTGATGTTAAAACTGTGGTCGATGGAAACGCCACTTATGACCTCCGCATCACAAGCGCCAAAGCAGTATATGATTTTTTACGATTACACGATGTTCAAATGATGCTTAAGATATGGTTCTATTAAGGTGAAAAAATGAAAAATGTAAAAATCCTTTTAGCACTGCTGATAGTGAGCTATACTTTTCTCTCAGTTTCCGCTGTGCACTCTGAACCTCAACCTGGCACTGCGCTCATAACCATACCTACGGATTGCTGCATTGTTGCTGATGCTATAACAAACGTGAAGGTCGGAGGTACTGTCCAATTCATCAACGGCACATACTGTTGCTACCCAAGAATCTACAAGTCTCTTTCAATGATTTCTCTAAACTCTTCTCGCTTCGGCACTGTGATAGATGGCAAAGGCAGAAACTATTATGATTCACCTTGGCAGATTGCCGTTACTGCTGACAACGTAATTGTCTCAGGGTTTACTTTCCTCGATTCCCTAAGAACTATACTTCCGACTGGAATTTATGCAGAGAACTGTAAAAACCTTGTTATCGCTAACTGCACCTTTGAAAGCACCTGCATGTTCGGAATTGAACTCGTAAACGCTTCAAACATTGTAATCTACCACAACTTCATTGATACTTTAAGCATGCCTTTGTTCCTTTGGGGATGCACTAACATAACAGTAACCTACAACACTATGAAAGATATAGGTCAAGGGATACAGTTTCAGAACTGTCGAAACATAACCTTCCACCATAACAATGTTTTCATCAATAAATGGCAGGACTCCCCTTGCGTAATTAATACTACTTGCACTTGGGATGATGGACACGGCGCAGGAAACTATTGGAGCGACTACACAACAAGATACCCAAACGCAACAAAGCTGCCGTCAGGTGTATGGGATAAGCCTTACCAAATAGACCCTTACGATAGTGCAGGACAAAACCACTTCGACTATTACCCACTAACAACAGACCCTCAGTTGCCAGCAACACCTAAAAAGTCCAAGGCCGCCCACGGTGGTGCAGGAAGAAACGCTTTAACATCTTAGTCTATCCTTCATCTTCCAAAATAACCTTCAAAGCTTGGGGCACGTTTAAGCCTGCCTTCACTTTAGGCGGAGGAGGAGCCGTATAATCGGCGTATGCCCCTACCCAATCCATCGAAGTAGTCTCTCGACCCCCCTTCTTTTTCATTTTAACCCTCCTTACTGAGATGCCCGATCAAGTACTTGATGAATATGTGTGTTTGATCGTCAAATTGAATATCGTACACATCGCCCTTAAACTCTTCCTTATCTATTCTTACAATGGGTGCAGGCTGCGTGAACCACAAATTTTCATTCCAAAGAATCTCGCTTAACAAATCCCCGATTTCAAGCTCTCCAAAAGTGATTTGTCCCTTGTTTCTTGTATTGATCGGATGGTTATCTGTCGCGCAGATGTCTCCGAGAATAGAGCCAACAACAGGACTATCCATATTAAACAATGCTTTGAATGGAGCGTAGTTCTGATAAATCTTCTGGATGCCAGGAACAATATCGAAGTATGCATGAATCATCGTGAACGTTCCAGTGTGAACTTTGACAGAGACTGGCTGAACAGGCATTAGATAAAGCTTGATTTCCTGTTTAAGCTTAGCATGGTCATACTCGGACTTCGAAAGGAATCGTCCTAGTGGAACACTCCAAAACTTGCAACCTAACAGTCTAGTACTCGTGGTGATGTCTTTAGCTTGTATGAATTGAAACAGTCGAGAAGTTGATTCAGCCTTAGTAGCAGTGAACACTTTCTTCCAGAATGAACTAGTATCTTTCCAATCAATCGCCGCGTTCTTTGCTATTGCTTGAATTTCAGCGTCAGTGCGAATAAATTGTAGGAACTGAAGGTTCGGAGGATAACATCCGCCTCCAAACACGTATTCAACTCGCACTCTTAAATTGTTGACTTTATCTGGAGTGTTAATGTAACTGCTGAAGTCGCAGTCATAGATGACGTCTGAAGTAGTTATGGTGATATACTGGATCGTTGACCAGTTCACCCCGTTGTCGCCTGAAACCCGAACGGCAACGTACTCATTGGTGGGGGAGGACGATTTCAATTCAAGCTTAACTAGAAATTGATTGATCGTGGCGCCAGATGGAACAGAAAACCCATATCCATACCACTTGCCACCTCGAGCGGCGCTTCCCGATGCTGTAGCGTAAGTATCATCACTCGTGTAAGCGTAAGTCGGGTTAGTCCATCCTGCCCCCAAATCTTGCGTATTCTGCGTAGGATTTTTCGTTTCCGTTACCAAGATAAAGCTACCAGAGTTTTATTCTATAAACGGTTTCATAAACCTTATTACTTTCCAAGATTGAAGATATTGTGGGGAGAAAGAACGGCAGTCAAGAAATGTGAAGTAACACTGAAAATGAAGAGACCCTTGGGTTGATGTCGACAAATGGGCTGGAAAGCCGAGCAGGGATAAAATTCTTGAGTATTTCGGAAACTTGATTCTAGAGAGAAAGGTTGATGACCTTTTCGAAATAACGATTTCGTTTAAGGAAAACGAAAATAAGTCAAGATGAAGAGAGGATATGCGTCGCCTAAGGAGGTGAAAAATTGAAAATAGAACGCATTGTATTAAGCCTTGATGGGAGCGTAGAAGTTTTCGGTATTGACGTTCCTCCAGAAGAATTGGAGCGGCTGGAGAAATTGTTAAGAACGATGGGTGAGGTTCAGCGTGCGACTATTGAACTGCGAAGGGCTCCGCCTTAAAACTTTTGACTATTCCCCTGTTTTTTTGTACTGAAATTTTTTAAACTCAACCTGTCATAATGCTTTCTACTTCTTTGCGGGGCAAGTTCATGACCCCATCTGATCTTAGTAAGGATTCAGTAAGGATTACACAGCTAATCGACTCTTTGCTCTGGAGCTTTCCCGAAGCATCTCCCCGAATGATCGCGCAAATCCTCACACAACGACTCTACCCCAACGAACCCCTAGAAAACCACCTTCAAGAAGTCAAAGTCCAATACAGCAACATGATCAGCGTCCGCAAAAGCCAGCTCAAAAAGTGGCGAGCTTGTAAGACTTATGGGCGACCCCTTAAAGCCCTTCAGGTGGCGCATCGTGTTGAGTGGATGGTTGGTGAAGAGGAGCGGGGTTTGGCGGCGGATTTGTTGGTGCGGGTGAAGGCTGTGGCGGAGAAGTGTAGGCCGCGGGTTGAGGATGTGAAGCCTTTTGGGGTTTGGTATGTTATACCGAATCGTAATCGGCAGTTGGAGTACCATGATGAGTTTGTTAGTGTGCGGATAATGCCGCAGAGTGGTACGGTGCGAATTTTGCCTGCTGTGGAAATGGATTATAACAAGTTTGAGAATAGGGTTTGGGACGCGTTTTGGAAAGCAGAACTGCCCATGAAAGAATGTGACCGAGTAGTACAGACACTAAGAGTACGAGATGAACACCGAGTTTTCCACGTAGGACCAGTTACACCGTTCAAAATCGACTTCTACAAAGACTCACTAGGGCTCGGATTAAGAGCTGACGGCAGCCATCCCGATCATATTGAATCACATGAAGGGTGGCCAACCTGGGTTCAGCCGCTCATAAGATCCACAGGTAGACAGATCGAGGCAAACGAGAAACAGACTGCAGCAATCACAGCATTAACGGAACAGATTACACTGCACTTAGCTGTCATGGCAGGAATCGAGAAAGCCACGTTAAAGTTGAGTGCCGCAGCGGATAAACTCTACAAGTTTGCAAAGGCAGATAGGGCTCATAAAAAAGAGAAAGAAGAAAAGAGCCAGAGGAAACTCACAGAATATTAAAACAATCAAAGTTGTTTATCAGTATCAGTATTTCCTATGTAAAAGACAGCTTTTCTGCCTTCTCGAGTCTTCCTGCAGAAGCCCATTATGCAAAGTTGGTTAAGATACGCAGATTCAACCGCCCTAGCTTTATGGGTAATGCTAGCGATTTGTTCAGCAGTTGCCCGACCAAGCGATTCAAGCGTAAAGTATGTCTTAATCAGATGGGTTGGCAGCGTCATAAGAATTTGGCGTTCATTATGCGCGAGCTTCACCGGCGCCACCACGACCTTAAGGATTGCTCGAACTTCCCGAATTAGCTCGTTCATCTTCTGGTTGAGGCGTGCATAGCCTCGCAATATTCCGCGTTCAGTTAGACGACGATCACGCATGCTGCCCGCCTTTCGGCTTATATGGTTTACCATAATACTGGTACTTCTTCGTGCGACGCTTTCTTCTTCCTTCCGCTAACATCTTTGCTTCAATGTTTTCTTGGTCTGGAATCACGCCCAACATTCCCACCTCCATCATCTCTACTCTTCCTAAAATGAGCCCGCAGCGCCGTCTTAACCCGATCACCAGAAATCAGCCCATAAACCTCACACAAGTCTTTCGGCAAATAAAGGCACAAACCTTCGCCTCGAGCAGACACAGCAAGCGTTATGGTTTCCTTCAAATCACCGATAACTTCCCACTCACTAACCCCCAGTTTGTGGGTTTTCTGGCTTCTTTTCACGTTTGACACTCCAAACCCATTCTATGACCGTACAAGATATATAATAATAGCGTCTGATGTCAAAAAACCTACACCTAAACAATTTTCTATCAAATAGCCCACACTAACCCGTAAATCTCGAGCAATCGTTCCTACCAAACCTTGCCATTTCTTTTCCAACCTTGACAGTCATCATCTTCTTTTCCAAGTAAAGTTCGCCCATCATGGCATGGTTCTTCGCTATGTATGCACTCAGAACATTTTTCCTTTGACTTTCTCATTGCTTACACCTTACCCTGCACTGCGCATTAGTTGAGGAGGGAGGATTTGAACCTCCGCTCTCCAGGTTTCTCAGCGCGCCTTGCATCATGCTACTGAAACGAACCTCTCGTGTTCTTCCCTAAAGGAGAAGAGTGCAAGGCGCGTCTTATGAGCCTAGCGGGCTAGTCCTGGCTACCCTACTCCTCATCATAGGTTTTCCTCGCTGTTTTCTTGTGGTCGAAGCTTCGCTTTCGCACATTCTTGACAGTAAGGTTCTATTTTGCCTTTTATTCTGAGGCGGTATATGATTGTTGGCGGTTTGAGAATCTTCCTGCATTTCGGGTTGCTGCATCTTTCTTCAACAGTTATACCCGTGTCGGATTTAGGCTTGACTACAGTGGGATCTAGCCAATTATCAAGGCTCATTTCTGCTTCTCCTCTCTGCCTCTCTGCTTGTTTTAGCCTATCTGTGATGGATGCGTTCTTGTCCAACTGTGCATTAATTTCTTGTATGTCGCATCGAGCTGGGTATCCTCATATTAGTTCATCGCCTGTGAATGTTATCTTTGATGGGAGTCGATAGGTCCTATCTTTCGTGGCTCCTTCGGCTATGAGCAAGCTTTTTGGGCTAACAAGCTTACTGAGGGCGACTGAAAGTGTCCCATGGCCCGCTATGCCCCAGCCGCGTTCCCTTAACGCCTTATCCATATCGGTCCATGTGAACGGTTTTCCTTCTAGGTCCTTGAGTGCACAGAGCATGATGCGGCCGTCATTGTTAGTTGTGTCAATGTTGTATGTTACTTTTCCTTTGTTTTGAATGTTTACAAGCATTTCTTCAACGGTTAGGTTGAGGTCTATCTTCCCTTCTGGATTCAAGACCTTCTGAAGCAGACTCTTTATAGTACCGACTTCAGTCTTCAATTTTTTAATTTCTTCTTCCATGCTCATTTCTGTCACTTCTTAACCCTTAATCCAGACGATGATACTTCCATGTTAGGGAATTGTTTGATGCTGTTAAAACTTTCATGGAATAACTTGTCTTCAGAGCACCCTAAAGCTATAGCCAACTCAGATTCAGAAAAGAATGTGCCTTTAAATCTTTGAAGAAATTCTACCATGTTCCGCTGCAACGCAGCCATACCTCCCAGATTTAAAAGCGAAGATCCTAGCTGTATAGTACCCTGTTGCGAAGTGCTGTGTTGTGTAGTGCTACGTTGTGGATCAGAAACTAGTGGCGGGGGCTCTTGAGAGACTTCAGCAACCAAGGACGGCGCCGGCTCTTTTTCATTCGGCAACTTATTCAGAACTGCTTGGATATCTACTATTAAGCCGTGATACTGTTTCTTCTTTCGGATTGTGTCTTCAAGAAGTTCACTTTTTTGTCGAAGTTCTAAACGTACAGCCGAGAGTTGAGTTTGTAACTTTTCTACGTCTTCTTGCTTCGGCCTGTCTCTCAAAGTTGCGCGAAGTGTGTTGTTTTCTGTCTCTAAAGTCTGTTTTTTCTGAGAGAGTTCCTCGATTAGCATCTTCTTTTGTGTTATTTCACCTTGGAGACGTTCAATTTCATCTATCTCTCTTCTACCCACGTCTGTTAGGAAGAGGCGTTGCAGCATGCTCTTGTATCTTATTGGTTTTCCAGAGCCCACTATGGCGGTTGCCCTGAACACTGTGTTAATCCAGTTTACAAGGCTGGCCACAGTGTCGCGTGATGTGTTCAAGAATGCCGCTAGCTGTTCTCGTGTTACGTTTGGTTCTCTTTCAACTTTCGTTAGAAGATCGCGTGCTTGCTGTCCACGCATGGTTTCGCCAAACGCCGACATGCGTGTTTTAACGATTGGATGTTCAAGCACATCTTTGATCGGCGCGGGTGCCTGAAGAGTTTGTGACCTTGATAGTTGATCGTTAAGGGTTTTCAGCTTGTCGATTTCAACTTTGTATTTTCTTTCAGCCTTCTCATCTGCAGTTTTTTGAATGGCATCAATTTTAGTCTTAAACTTGCTTTCAAGTTCAGTTTTAATTTTAGCTTCAATGTCGGTGCTGACGGACGGCTTAATTTTCTGTATCAGTTCAGGAACCTTTTTCTGAAAAGATTCGATAATGCTCTGCACGTTCTTTGGGGATGGCGGAATAATTTCTGGTGAAGCGCCGAGATGCGTTGTTTTGACCGGTCCGACTTTTATGAAGATTGCTTTTTCAACCCAATCTCCTGTAAAACAGAATTCGCCTCTACTCGGTCCTGGATAAGTGACTACTCCCGTGCTATCTGATTTTGGGACGAGCCTTTCAACAATGGCACGCGGAATTCTCGCGTAATCTTCAAGTGCTTTCATGTCAGTCGACTCGATCCTGCCGATGGCTTTGTTTGGACATTGAGAAAGGATGCCTTTAGAGATCCACGCAGGTCTGTGACCGACAAATATTACTCCTATACCTCTTTTCCCGCCTCGGCGAGCATAAGTTATTGCCATCTCAAGGCAGGTTCGAGTTCCAGGCGCGCCCGACTCAGGCGCAAAATCTTCAGCTTCCTCAAAAATCACGAGATAAGGCTGCTTCGTCGTGGTCTGTAGATGGAAAAAGCGACGCAGGAACTTGTCAACGTATTCTTTGCCAGATTCTAGGTCTTCAGTTGTCGAAAGGTCGATAATGACTGATATCTTTTCTTCTAGAACCATTTGAGCCATCAATTCAGCTGTAGAAGTCATCAATGTTGAAGTCTCAAAGTTTATTGGAACATCACGCCCAATAATGAGGAAGGAATATTTCTCTCGGAGACTACTGTACTCGCCTTCCGGGTCAATTATGATAATGCTGACGTGGCCAAAACATTCTTCAACTATCTTGCGGGCTGTATGACTTTTTCCAAATCTAGTTTCGGACGCTATAAAAGTTCGGCTACCAGCTACATCTTTAATTCTTAAAAGAACAGGCTCACCAGTGTCCAATGCTTTACCTATTTCAAAACTCAACGATGCTCCCTCCCTTCTTCAAGTGGACAAATCACAGTGTTGGGAGCCTGACAGTCAGCCTTTCCATTGTATCGCAGTGAGCAACCAGTGCCAGCCCACCTTGAACAGATTCCTGAAACTATATGCATTTCTTGTTCCATAAACTCTTTCCATGTTTTTTTTCCCTTTGCTTTCTTCAATTTCTCATATTCACTGTCTTCTAAGATTATGTGGACATGTTTCACCATTTCAGACCATCAGCAGCAAAGTGATGTATGTTTGTTTGTAACATACATATATAGGGTTTATGAAGAATAGTTCTATTTCTCGTGGTAGCCCAGCTTTACGCTCCGAACCGCCGTGGAGAAAGGAGCTATGAAGTTTTGCTTCAGTCGAAGAAGTACTGGGCTACCAAAGAATAGTTCCAAAACAGCTATATAAATTTCTTTCAACCTTGTGCTAGCTTGCAGTTTGAACAGGACATTCGCGACTTATTATTCTCTACCGCATCAAAAGAAACTGAACATTTCTCTCCCGTCAGCTTGCAATACGTCAACCAAACTCGGTACTGACGTCTAGACGGCATTAATCATCTTCACTCCAAACAGAATAGCTAGGTTTTTGTAAAAATAGTTAAGGGAACTGGAATAATCGGGGTTTGTAAGCCACGAAATGTGTAGTCTCCAGGCTCTAGGGTGTAAGCTTTTCTAGGCCCATTTGGAAGATAACCGATGTCCTTTCGGGATGGAATACGCACATCAAAAGAGATTCGGCGAATTTTCCATGCTGGGCTTAAACCATCTGAGTCAAACTTTGAGAACCATACAGCCACACTTCTAGTGACTATACCATCAGATTCCATTTCTTATTCTCCTTTAGCTGTTATATTTCTGGGTTTAAATACTAAAGGTTTTTGCCTTATTTGGAAATTTGAGTTTCAGGGAAATCTTTTACATCCGTCCCTGATTCGGATGTGAGTTCATGCATGCACTTAGACGAAGTTAACCCCGTCCCTTCGTCCCTCAAGCTTACGACACTTGCTTTCGCAAGCGGTAGGAGAGCTTGAAAATACGTTAATATCATCCAATATTTAACACTTGTCCAAACCACCCGACAAGTTACCAGAACCTTAATTCAGAGATGTTATGCACAAAACTTTCGCCTTTTTGTTGCGTACCGCAACACTTTCTTCTGTAATTGGGGTATTAGCTCTAAGAGAAGCTACGTCGCAGCACCTAAAAGCTTAACATCATGTTACACGCCGAGAAGAAAGAAAAAAGAGGGTTTATTTTCTTCTCTTGACGGTTATGTTCTCCTCTATCGGCTCTACAATTACCTGACGTTTGACTGTCTGCCATTCTGTTATGAAAATCTTGATGATTTCGTTGCCGTGGTTCGTCTTTTACTGTGATATAGAGCTTGTCTGAGGTACTTTTAGGGTCTATTTCTGCTTTCACGGTTTCACCCCGATGATAAAAAATTAGGAAGAAAAAAGGGGAATTTTAGTCTTTTGATACTTTATGTTGTAGTGAGAAGCGCGGTTCTACCTTCACACCGTCCATCAGCATGTTTATGAAATTGAAGACTGCTTGCTCTACTTCTTTTGTCCTCTTCTGGTCCAGATCACTCTCTTCTGTTTTAGGGTTCCACTTCGTCACATCAGAGCCGAAGTAACTTATTTTGCTGCGGTGATTGCTGGTTGTGTATTCTTTGTCTTCAACGTCGAAGCCCCAGTCTGCTACGGTATAAGTGTATTCATCCTGATGTGCTACCTTATTCTTTTGGAATGATGCATGTGCAGCATAGAATCTGATTGTGAACTCTTTTGTTTCAATTTCATTCATTCGACGTCCTGTCATGATGATGCGGATTCTTCCATGTTGCTCGGGGTCGCTGATGGCATCGCAGGCTAACTTGTACGCATAGTTTTGGAGTCTTTCTCTAAATTGCGCAAAGGAGAATTCGCTCCTTATTGTTGTTGGTATTTCTATCACCCCAGAGAAAAAAAGTGGAAGTATTTGCATGTTTCAGCGTCTCTGTCATCTTTCTTTTCTATGTCATCATGCGGACAATACATTCCGCCTTCGCCTTCTACTTGCTTCAATTCACCGCAAAATCGGCATAGCACCTCTACATATTCACCCTTTAGAATTGTCGGCTTCACGTTTTCGTATGGATGTACTAGAATGACTGATCCATCAGCTCGAATCTCTGCGACAGCATATATTTTGCCTTTTTCAACAAGCCAGTTTTGACAATTATCTAAGATTAATACTTTCAATGTTTTCACCCCGATAGAAAAAGAGGGAGGGTTAGCTATCTCGTACATTGCAAGCTCTTCGTAGATTCTATTAAACTTCATGACAATTCGGTCGCTGAAATCCCAGGTTCTAACAAGTCTAAGCAGCTGTCGGGCTAGGTGTATCTGTCTTCCCATTATTTTGTAAGCCCATTTTGCACGGTCCAGAATGAACTTCAGTGTGTTTACTTCTGCACACTCGGTTGTGCCGGTCCTTCTGTATCGTTCTACTTGAGCCCAATAATTATCGATTACATAGTTCTCTTCTCGAGGGCAGTCAGGGTATTGCTCTTCTAGATATTCGTTGTTTTCTAGACACAGATACCAGAATGTGCGGGTTCCATTGTAGCGCTCCACATCGAGTTGAAGCTCTATTTGACACATCCCACAGCCAGGTAGATGCTCAATGAATTTTACTTCACCTCTAAGATAAGTGACAGTTTTCATTAATTGCCCCTCCACAAAATAGAGCCATTCGCGCATTTGCAGACGATTAAGAAGCATCAACACTGCCTTGCTTGTTTTTTTCGATGGCGCCTTCGGTTTCGCTGGAGGATGAACTCGGTCACGTAAAAAGTGTGGCTGCCGAATTCTTTCTATAAGCAGCGCTGCTTTACTGTCTTCCATGACTTTCCACCCACAATGCATATTTAGCTAATGAAAATCTCCAAGGGGCTTTAGCTTCCGGAATCTGCTGATAGGCAATTTCTTTCGGTAATCCTTGCAGGCAGAGGCATGAAGAACAGAGCAACAGCACTCTTTTTGTTGCTTTCTCGTCTATCCCTTCAGGTATCTGCTGCAGGTTCACACTGTTTGGACCTAAGCCTGCTAGAACACCGAACTGACTGATCATGCTGAACATCCATAGGGCTGTGCCGATGAGTTTAATAGCGTCCGTGCAGCTGTCCCATGCTTCCTTCTCCAGTTTTAACAGCTTATCGTACCATCCGCCTATCACCGTTTCATGCTTGACAATCCAATCGTGAAAAGCATTGAACAATCCTTCTTTGAACATAACAAGCGTAGATTCCATCTTACACCCCAAAAGAAAAAAAGGGAAAGTTATTTGTTTTGGTCTTTGCGAATAAGGTAAACTGACCCGCCTGGCATGTCTGGGCAGAAGATGACTTTACAGCCTTGAATTTAAACATCGCGTCATCGGCACGCCAGATTTTTGTGTATCTACCGCGTTTTCCTTTACCATCATACAACCATGGACGATTAATCCTGTCTAAAGCATTCACAAATTCGTCAGAGAGTCTTAAGTCATAACTGTCTGGGATGTCGTTCAAGCCGAATGTTGGTGTCTTGGTTTGCGTTCAATTCACCCCATATAGAAAAAGGGAGGAATTAAGTTTTCTTCTTTTCCCTCATGTATTGCACAAGGGAGAAGACTGCTGGTGTTTGAGGGATGTCGGGTGCTGGAAAAATAGGAGTCGGCTGCTGTTCTTTTATTGTCTTCGCCAAGGTTGCCAGCGAAAACTTGAATGGAGGCTTTATTTTAAAATAGAACGGTGACATATCAGGCGGGTTCCATTGGTTGCCAAGGTCCCAGAGCTTGCTTCCTGGTCCGTATTTCTCGTCTATCATCAATGCATCTGCACAAATAATACTGTAGGAATGATGCGAGAAAAGTGCCATGTTTACAAGGCATGCCCTGTAGAGAGACGGGTCAATTTCGATTCCGTATAACACGAGTGGAAGCTTAGGGTACATGAGAGTGGCGCCTAGTAGAAAGCGTCCTGTGCCGACGCCTGCTGGGTCAAGGTATGTTATGGGTTTAGGTTCATATTTGGCTAGTAAAGGTTGTAGGTCTAGGACTGTATGTCGCCGTGCTCTTTCGATTTGAAGTTCTATGGGAAGTCGAGCATTGTAGGCTAGTGCTTCAGCGGTAAGCCATGCTAACGTCCAAAAGTCAGGCTTCTTAAAAGAATATGGCTTCACTTCTGTGTGCGGCTCCATCACCATTTTTACCATGAAGTCAACGATACCTCGTGGAGTAAGATTTTGGCCCAGCCTATTGTGTCTCCCTGCTAGCTCCTCTTCTACGAATATTTCACCGAGATGGTCCCAGGGCTCCTCCTTTGCTTCTTTGATGTACTGTTCTATGAGTCCCGTTTTCTGAATGTGTTGTTTTAGCTGTTGAAATTGAGGATAGTTGGGTTTGCTTATTGGACCTGCCCATTTCACGTTTGGGAGACTGTATTTCCAAGGATTTTCTATTATTCCTAAGTGGTCGGCTAGGAGCTCTATTGTGATGTTCCAGCATTCCTTCCTAAAATGGTGCACCTTCCTCTCAACTTCGTTCATAAGCTCGACTAAGGCTCTTTTTGGTCCCTTGTAGGGCGGTATAGCCCTCATTTCCTTCAAAGAAAACCGCGGCTCACGTTCGTTAATTGTCTTCATGTTACACCCCAATAGAAAAAAGAAAAGAGGCTACTATGGAAGCTTCAAGAATGCGTCAATTTGTTTATCTGTGAAACCTTCAGCCTTTGCGGATTCCCGGAATACTTGTTCTTTTGTCTTGTTCATGAAGGGATAACTGTTGCGCCAGATCTCTTGCATACGATCAGCTCTCTTTACGCCGTGAACCATTCTGACGAAGCGGTCATTAGCTTCTTGTTCGGTAACTTTCAAGCAATCACCCCGACAGAAAAAAAGAGGATTATGTCCTATACCCATGTGCAGCTTTGGACTGCTAAATCGGACAGTTCGTCAATCAGCTTCTTGGTGGTTTTCATGCTGAAAGGCTTTTTCGCCTCTTCGTCAATCACCCTGAAAACTTTATCCTTGTCCTCGCTTCTGAATATGAGGTCGACGCCGAAGTTGCAGATGTCCTTCAGTTTTTCGGCTGGAATTATCTCCCAAGTCCAAACCTTTAAGCCGAACACGTCTCCGCCTTCCTTTTCCACAGTGTTCTCAATGTCCTTTCTAGTGGCGTCGTTTACCCACTGGTCAAACTCCGTAAGCATCCAAGGATTCGTTATGCCTCGCTCTTTCATTTCCCTTGCCAATTCACTCAATGTGGACACCTCTTCATCCAGTGGCAGTTGGGACAGTAGTCAACGCTTTCCATGCCATAGCTGTTATATGCGTCAACAAAGTTAAGCTATTTCTACATCTCGGACATTTCTTCGTCAAGATTTTACACCCCAAAAAAGAAAAAGGGAGATATCAGTCAAATTTGATGTCGTAGTCTTTACCGTGTTTTTCCAGCCATTCTTTAAGTGCCATTCTGCCTATTTTCGCTTTTATGTCGTAGACGATTTTGCGTTGCTTATTACTCACAGCCAAGATGTAATCATTGAGTTTTTTCTCCAGCTCTGGATCGAGGGAGATGTCGAATCTCAATCTTTTTTTCGCCATTCCATCACCCCATTGCGTAATGTCGGAAAGGAAAAAGGGGTTTGGGCTATTTAACCTTTGCCGCCACGACACTTCGAAGGGAAAATCCAACGTGAGCTCGGTCTTTCAGCGAAAATCGTTCTGATCCAGATGGGATTTGAACCCTCGATCGAGGCTTCAGCTTCGTGCACGCGATATAGTTCTCAATCGGACGCTCAGTCATGTACTGCTCTTCGGCAGCCTCCCATTTAGCCATGTCACTTTCAGGGTCAAAGTCGATTACAAGTGTTTCCAGATACTTTTTGTTCTCACTATACGTCAATGTTTTGTCAATGAGATGTGTGTCAAGCTCGTGGCGTCGACAGAAATTCAGAAGGTGACGCATCTGAAGATTATTAATTTTTATTCACCCCAATAGAAAAAAAGAGGGAATTTAAGCGACATGACTTGCAGAAGTCACATTCAGGTAGCTCTCACTTTTGCCACTGTATGATTCGGCATTCTTTTACCCAACAGAAAAAATTAGGAGTTTGGACATCCGCAGTCAGGACAGCAAGGATGAAGATATTTATTGTACCGCTTTCCGCAGCGGCTACAAGTTATGAAGTTGGGCATCTTATCGTCTTTATGTCTCTGCATCAAACCTTCCTTCCCATTTCACGCGCTTTGCGACTTAAAGTCGCGATTTGGAGGTCGAGCTCTTCTTCGGACATTGCAGCGATATCGCTTGATCGCAAACCTTCGTTACTATCATGCACAAGGCGGTAAAGGTTCACGTAGTGCTCCCGTTTCTTTTCTCGAGCCTCCGCGAGAACGGCTATCAATAGTGTCCTCCTCCGTGCTTTTTCATCGGCTGCTTTACGCCTTGATCTACACTTGTCACATTTCATCAGTTGTTTTTCTTTTTCGAGCCATTTGGGATCGTTCTTTGTTTTCTCCGTCAATTTTTCACCCCAGAACAGAAAAAAAAAGAGTTATTTGTTTTCTTTTTGTTTTGCTTTCAAGTAGCTTCGGAATGGGTACAGTGTTCTTTCGATGTCTTCGACGATGCGTAACGCATCAGTCTTCCAAGCTGGAATCCAATCTGAGACTTGTTTGTCTTGTTCGTTTCTCTGGAAGAATCGTTTCAGGTCCTCCAGTTTCGGGTAGATGCCTATCCATCCAGCACGGCTGTAGTGAGCTGAACTGCCACAGCACATTATCAGGAATTGGTAGAAATAGTCTGAGAGCACAGGCTTGAAGTTTTTCGGCGTAGCGGGGAGGCAAAGCATGTCTCCACAACGAATCCATCTTACTCGTCCATTGCCGCCGTATAGTGTACCTTTTTCCACTATCCGCTTTAAGTTGTTGAGTACTCTTCTTCGGCTCCACACTTGGTTTCCTTTAAACAGTATTACAGCATTCAGGTGATATTCATCTATTTTGTCTTGAATTGCGATTCTGGCCTCGGGCTCTGTCTTGTTTCGCAGCAAAGGTATGTTTCCGAGAACGTTTTTGGCTTTTTCTATGTCTTCTTTTTGTCCCATTACAAGGATGTTTTCTGAAAACTTGAATGGCTCTTTCATACGCACCCCCATATAGGGAAACGCTCAGATAGTAAGAAAACGTGAGGATACCAGAGAAGGCTTCCTTACCATCCGAGCGCACCCCAGAAAAGAAAAAGAGGGACGATGCGTAAATTTTGCTATTCCGTAGCCTTCCCGTAGCCTTCTACAGTGACGTATGCACTCTCTTAGCGAGTTCTTTGCCGAGCAGTATGTACATGAGTTCTTCGCTGATCTCGATGATGCTTTTGCTCTTTTCTTTCCATTTTTTCTCAACCTCTTCCATATTGTGTGCAAACACGATGACGTTAGGCTCATGGCAGTCTTCCTTGACTTGCACAAAGAATATTCCTTCTCCGTCAACGCACGGCGATTTAGGGTCGTAGATTTTAGTTCGGATCGCGGTTAGGTTGCATTCGCATATTTTGATGTATCTAGGAGGCGGATTTCCCTTTGTTTGCGAATAGACTGGTATGACTCGGTCTTCCGTTTTGCTATAGAAAATGCTTACGGTTTCTTTTTCCAATTTTTTCACCCCTTAAAAAAGAGAGAATTGAAAGTTAATGCTTTTTCTTTCTCCGTCCAAAAAAGCGAGTTATATCTTCATCATCATTAAAATATGGACATTTTGGTAAACGGGTGTCTTTGAAGGCTCTTAGTTTTGCGCATAGCTTAACTGTGGTGTCCAAGGCAGGCGTGTTAGTGTAGCTTTCGTTGCGGACCAGCGGCAGCAGTGATTTTCTCGGGCAGTCTGGACAGAGTCGTGCTTCATTGTTACTTGCCATCCCTTCCACCCCAAAGATAAAAAGAAAAAAAAGGTTAGTCAATGTATGTTCTTACATCGACTTTGATGTCTTTGAATATCAGTTGATTACGTACGAACTTGCAGACCTCTTCTTGGAAGCGCATCGCTTGTGTGCCTTGCATCGGTGGAGTCCACCACCAACCTTGATTTTCCGTTTTCATCAGTCGCCCAAACCAACCTCTCCAGAAACCACGCTCGCCTTCCTTTCCTTCTTCAGACGTTTTCCGCAGCAAGTCTATGATTTCTCTATGTTCGTTCCATCTTAAGACAACGTTTGCTGTACCGCATGGAAACCAGCCGATCTCTCCGCCCTCTTCGTACTTTGGGAAAATGCTGTCTCCAAATTTACGGGCTTCTTCAACTACTTTTCTAAGATATTGTTCAAGCGGCATATCTTGGACTTTCATGTGTTCTGAGGTTGTGCAGCCGATCACTTTTCCTTTTCCCTCGGTTATGTTGTACACTGTGGGATTTCCTTGTGTTCCGTTTCCAGGGAACTCTTTTATGTTTGGTGTTTCACTCATGTGTGTTTTCACCCCAAAAAAAGAAAATAGGGTTTAGAGTTTGAGTTTGAAGCTGTCTAAGAATTTTTCGAACGTTTTTTCTGTGTTTCGCTCAGCTGGTTTGCGAGATCCTTGTCGGCTTGGCACATGTAGACGATTAGAACTTTCAACGCTTTGAAACTGTTGTGTCCTGTCTCTGTGGAATGGTCTTTCATGTCGCAGGTAGAATCTAGTTTAGCGGTTGTTGGGTACTCTACGCGCGCAAGATAAGCGCTGCAGATCTCGCATCGCAAGACAACGATGATTAAGCTGCGGTCTACTAAATCTTTGAATTCTTTTTCCATGGTTTCTTCTGTCGTAACACTCATTTTTGCACCCTAAAACAGAAAAAGGGGTTATACTACACCTTGAGGTTTTTCTTTCTTTAAGGCTGCCCAAAGGTTTTCTGAACCGCTTCTTCAATGTCATCTTCAGCTTCGATGTCACCACAGCCTAGTGCTGGTCTCAAGCAAAGCATGATTAGTGCTCGGCGCTTCCCTTCAATCGTCTGGGGAGGGTACAGACTTGCTTTCTCTATCCATTCTTTAACAGTAACCAAACATATCACCCCGAAATAGAAAAACAGAAAAAGGGAGATGGTTATTTATTTGTTGGTTAACAGTCGAGTCCTGCGGTTTCGAGGGCTTCTTGTTGCTCGGCTGTTAGCTCTGGTTCTTCGTCCTCGCCGTAGCCGACTCTTTTCTCGATTAGTCCTGCTTGTTCAAGGGCTTCCTCATCGCTTGCCTTTATTAGTGCCTCAAGATATTTGCGAAGTTCGCTTAGGCGTTGTTCCCGCTTTGCGATGGTTTCCTTCAGGTCGGCTATTTCTCGTTCAAACGCTTTAAAGTCTTCTGCTAGTAATTCTCTTGCCTGCTTCTTCGCAAACTCTCGGCGTTGCTTTTCCTCACGTTCCCGCTGTTCCGCCAATGCTTTCTGTTCGTCTTCTGCCTTTGCTGATGCCATTGCCCCGGCGACTTTGTCCAGAAAAGCTAATGGGTCGAAGTTTGCGTCAGCTAGCATTTCAGCAAAGTCTTCGTCACTTTTGCCAAAGTAGGGTATGCTAACTTTGTTGTTCACTGTTATGTTAAAGCCTTTAGCAATAACTTCTACTTCTGGCAAGTCAAAGTCAAACCACACTGTCATGCTACTATAGCCTCGGCCATAGCCTCGGCACTCATGCTTGTGCGGTATGCCTAATTGCGTTGCTCTTGTATGCACTTTTGCATCAGTTGTGTATATTTCTAATTGTGCCATATTTTTCACCTCCGACATTTTATCCATACATATCACCCCGAAATAGAAAAAAAGAGGGAACTTTAGGTTATCTATTTTTTCTTCTTTTGTGTTGGTATGGTTATCAACGTCTGGATAGCAGGCAACGTTTGCAAGGTTTTCACTTCTCGGATCGGTATCTTCGTCGGCGAAGGTATATCGCGTAAGCATCGATGTTCTACTTTCTTGTCGCTGATTTTCAGTAGCCACACGAATTGACCCTCCTTGAAGAAGGGCACTAAGAAAGCGTAGTACTGAGTGAATCCTCCGTTGGAGAACGTGGTGATCGCTATCTCATCGCGTTTTGCCGCGTCTTCTGCTTCTTTGAACAGCTTAGTGTCGTTGTGTGGATCAGCTGCGGGCAGTTCATATTCTTCATGTATTAAAAAATCCTCAACAACAGTGGATGGAACCCAATCCTCATCCTTCACTTCAATGCGGTCCGTTGGAGGGAAAGGCGCGACCTGATCTCCAATGCTGCCGTCGGCGTTCACGATGTAATACTCGACTTTCTTCTTGTCGATTGGTTCGTCTTTCTTCGTCAATGTTAAGCTTTTATAGTGGTCGAGTACGCATAATGCTTCTGAAACCGGTATTGCGTTGCCTTTTACGTCTTTCAGAACTGTTTCAGCCGTTAGGATTTCGCCTGTGCCGCCGTGTTCCCAGTGGCATTGGCTAATGATTCGTTTGTCGATTACGAGTTCGCCGTCTACTTGTTTTTGCAGGTTAGGTTCTTGAATGACCAACGCGTTGCCAACTTTCTGCTTGAAGACTCTGACGTCTGCGTTTCCTATTTTAACCCATAATGTCGATTGCATTCTTTCACCCCGCATAAAAAGAGGGAATTCTCACCCCAAAAAAAGGGTTAAAAGTTTGAGTCAACGAAAATTGGAAACCTCATTACTCCCGCATCAGTGATCTGGTAGTACTTCACGAGCACTTTGGCATCTTTCAGTCTGGCTGCCGTGTAAGCCTCACCCACTTGCACGTCATAAGGCTTAGGTATCTTAGGCGCATCTTTAAACAAGTCTTTGAAATGTCTCAGTTGCCACTCGTTGAAGCCGCTTCCAACGCATCCTCTGAGGGCTCCGTTCTTTTCGAGAACTAGGCTGCCGAAGAAGAAGCTGCGGGATCTCTCTCCTGGCGTGTAGCCGACCACGTCACAAAGTTCGAACCTCCAGTTTTTCACTTTAAGCCAGTTGAAAGATCGTTCGCCCTCTACGTAGGGGCTGTCAACTTGCTTGGCGATTAAGCCTTCCCGATCCTTTTTGATGGCATCGTTCCATGCGCTTAGAAGATCTTTTTCAAAGGGCACGAATTGAACAGTTTCGTCGTCCACATCGCTTAATAGTCGTGAAAGTTGTTCTTTGCGCGAGAAATACGTTTCTTTCTCGATGTTGAAACCATCGACTTCTAAAGCGTCAAATGCCTCTAGCTTTATAGGAAGTTGGCTTACAAAGTAGGGGTCTGGAAACTGTTTGCTGCATCGACGTTGGCATGGTGTGAACTCTTCTTGTCCAGTCTTAGGGTTTATCCAAACAACTTCGCCGTCAATCTTCCATCTGCCAGGAATACGCTTTAAAGCTGCTACAATTTCGGGGAGTCTAATTTTCTACGCACACGGGCGACAAATAAGTATCTTACGGCATGATACTATGTCGAATCCCGTTGTGCTGTGTAGATTACACCGTGTCTGTTCTGCAGCGTTATCGTTCCGTCTTCGTTGATGGCGAGGACTCTGGTTCCGTCCCATGGCCGGGAAATTTAGTATTTTCTATAATACTAGAAATTTAGTATTCTATAATACTAAAAGTCTTTCCGGTGGGCGTAGGGTTACGCGCCATTTGCGGGGGCAACGAAGGGCTCTTATCCGCTAGATGAGTGAGGCTTCTTATTGGGCTCTTAAGCGTTAGCCTCCTCTTGTCTAAACGCGGTTAGCCCTCACAGTTCGGAATTAACCAGCTTCTAGCAGCTTCTAGTGAGCCGCCGCAATCCGCCCTTTCCGCTCGGCAACGAAACCTCTCGCTGTCACTTCTACAAGTTCTCTGGCGATTGCATTCCTGTAAGCCTTGGTAACTTTCTCTGCGTCTAGTCCATTTTCAAGTATTCCGTTGACTTTTAATTCTTGACAAAGCATCGGTTCTATCATCTAAATTTGCACCCCGCTAAAAAAAGGAAGGAATTATGCTGACCGTAGGTAGTCAACCACATTGTTTAGTCTGCCAGATAGTTAGACCTTCATATCTTCCTTGGCGATCTTCAATTTTGAATCGCTGTCCTCTAGGCTCAGTTACTCTTAGCATTGTTCGTTTCCTCTCGCTTCCTCTTGCCTTTGGGCTTGTAGGGTTCTCCGTAGTATTGTTCAAACTTTCTGGATTTGTGTTTCTTGCCTTTGGTCATTTTCCTTTCCTCGCTTGTTAGGTCTGGGTTTACACACTTTGCACGTCTATAAAGTGTTTGAGGAAATCGAATTCAGCATCGCTTAGTGTTCTAATGTTGGAGATAGTCACGCATCTGGAGTCGCCTTCCGCCCAGAAACGGTCAGGCTGTTCTTTGTCTTGTTTTGTTCCTTCAGCGAACATATCTCGTAAATATCCCTGCGCTATGCTAGAGGATGCACCTTCAACCGACGTCAGTATTATTTTGGTATGGTATTCGTGCTCTCCATCAGTGTAGACCAGCGATACGAGGATTTGCAATTTTTCACCCCACAGAAAAAAAAAGGATAGTTGTAATGTTTAGTTTAATAGCGCTAGTGCGCCGGGGCCGCCGCTTTGGTAACCGCCTATTACGGTCCAAGAGGAACAAGGCCAGTATGGCCAAACTTGCATTTTAAAGTTTATTATTCGGTATCCGCGCCATGCTGCGCGCTGTTTGTATCCTGTGCCTGTTATTGGTGCGTCAGTATAGAATGTGGCTTGGAAATCGTATCGTTCTTCACCGTACGCTAGCTGGTCGTATAGAGGGTAATAGTATATGTAGACTCCTGAGAAAGTGCTGCCTAAATGCGCTTCCCCGCTGTTCGTTGATGCTCCTGCCATGTAAAAGTCCATGAGGTTATATTCGATCATGTTAATGTCTTTGAACACATATTTTTGAGCGCCATTTTGTGACCACCAGACTGCAACCAAGAAGTTATAGTAATTTGGGTCGTAATTGAAGATGTCAATCTCTAATGTTGTGTCAAATGGGATGTTCTGCATTATGGTTCCGTTTTGAGTGTCTCCCCTTCTGACTATCCATATTAATGATGCTTCGTTCACTACCTGTTGATTCTGGATTCGGTAGTTCACGATGTAGCCCATCGCGAACGCGCCAATGTACGCTCCTGAAAAGTAGATTCCGTAGTAGTACCAACTGCATCCTTTAGCGTTAGCAACGTTCAGATATCCTCTAAAATGGAAGTGAGGGAAAATGCTCAAGTTTGTGGGGATGTAGTAGTCGATTCCGCAGAAGTGATATGAGCCTCCTTCGGGGTTGGTTGGAGCAATGACTTGATTGACTGAAGATCCACCTGTACTAGAGTTAGAGTAGCATTCGGAAGGCCCTATTCTTAGCAGTGGCAACGTAACATTGAAGTTTTGAGTTACGTTTCCTTCTGGCGCAGCGTAAGCGACGTAGCTGGCGTTATCATAGGGCACTGGACCGATCTGGTACATTCGTTGTTTTTCAGGTCTGGTTAAGAAGTAGTAGCTGATGCAAGCCATTACTAGCGCTGCAACTGTCACGGCGGTGATCAGTACGACGATTTTCTTGTTCAGTTTTTTCACCCCGTATAAACACATATCGTTGAATTTGATATTTAAAAGAAACCAAGTCGAGGGCTACTCTCCGAGTGCAGAAAAAGAAGGAAGGAGTCCTTAGAACACTCGGATTTCACCCCAACAGAAAAAAAGATGGATACTTAGCGAGCTAATGTGTTATCGGTCTTGCTCGGGTCGGCTTTGCTCTTCCACGACTCAACGTTGATCGTACCGTATTTGCCCTCGTATTCAGTCACGCCCTTAGTCGTCATTTCCGCTAAGGTCTTTGCACCAGCCGGGCTCATAACCACGTAGACTTTTTTCTCGGCTCCGTCTGGTCCAGTGAACTTGAAGAGAAAGCAGAATGCTTCTTTTGTGTTAGTCACTTCGTAGCTGTTGCAGGGTAAAGTTTCAACCATAATAATCACCCCGAACATAAAAAAGGAGTAGGAAGTAGATATTTATCTTCCATAATCAAGCCAAGGTTCTCAAGCGCAATCAACAAGATGTGACCTCGTGCGGTAGTGTAATACTTTTTCACTTTTCTTCCGTATCCGTTAGTGATTCCGTTTCGTACTTCAAGAAAGTCGTGTGCGACTGCCCATGCCAAGTATTGTTTGCTCTGAGATCCGCCCAGCCCGTGTTTTTCCATCAGTTCGGTGCGTAACGCACCATGGCAGCACACAGCCAGGATTTCCTTGACGATCGCGTGAGAACATCGGTTGACCGTCTTTGTCCTAACATGATGCACTTGCAGCACCCCAAACAGAAAAAAAGAGAAATTAATCTTCGCTTGGCATCCACACTACTTTTAGCGGGCCTCTACAGTAAGGACATTTAACAGCTTTGTCAGGCACCTTTCTTCCACATTTCCCGCAACGTCTAATCTGCTTCAGTCTCTTGGTGTTCTGCAATTCTTACACCCCATAGAAAAAAAAGGGGTTTAGGTAGGAGATGAAGTTTGTTCTTTCTGCCTCGTCGAGCAAATATTACAAAGGCTCTTTTCTGAGCTAGCTAGACTTCTGATCTCTTGACTAGGCGCTTCTCCCACCGTCTTCTCGTATCCATAACAATTTCTGTGCATGCACGTGGCCGTTTTAGTCGTCGTAAAGGTCAACTTGTTCACAGCTAGGTGCATCAATGTCATCTTCGCTGAAGAAAGCAAATATGTTTCCTATGGGAATTGCCATTTCAACATTCACCCCAAATCCTACTCTCCTTGGTCAAGTCGGCGTTAGGCTACTCTCCAGCGCTGCAGAACCCCAGCGGTTAAGCGGCTCTTATGCTGATTCCTCAGTATACTGTTGTGGGATTTGCTGATTTAAAAAGAGATGTCGTTGTTAGGCGTTTTATGCTCTCTCGCTCCATTTCCTCACCAAAAAGTCGCCTTTCTGGCTGCCCGCTTCAGCCCACTCAAGGAGTGCGTATTAAATACGCAGCATGAGAACTCGTGTGAAGATTGATTGGGGGTGGTTCACACGAGAATGAGGCAAGAAGTAATGGACGCTTCTGTTTCGTGTTAAACGGTGCTAACATCTCCTCTCAAGGCTTACCCCGCCAATCAGCTCGAGGAGAGCCTCAGCCACATCACACTTAACCTTCGGTAGTGCGACAGCTGAGTCCTAGTCGGTTTTCTGCTGAGAGACATCATGAGGGTGTTGACTCGCCCTTTTGTGAAGGTCTAGTATATCCTATAACCCTTTTCACGAGTCGGCGGTCTTCCTCTCAGCAGTCCTTTGAGAATGTCATTGCATAAACGCCCGTCATTTGTTGCAGGTTTCTTACTCCAGCCCGCTTCGCTAGAGCGCATCCGCTGTCTTCTCGTAAGGGAAAAGGGAATCCAAAAAATAAAGGCTCTTTCCTATCTTTCCGCTAATCTCAGAATACACGGACAGAGGACATGCCTCTCGTTTCTCTGAGATGCGGTTGGAAAGAGCCTTTACTTGCCTATAGAAACGTGCCTTTGGAGGAAACCTGCATGTTAGTGCTTCCTGCTTTTATCTGTCCGTCGGGGTTGCCTTTCCATGCCGTCGGTAGCATGTACTACTCGACTTTAGCATGAATGAGAAAAAAGGGAAAGTTGTTGAAGGGTTGAAAGCGACTACTTCTTTTTCGTCGATTCCAGAGCCTTCTCTACCCAATCAGACAACTTGAACACAGGCACAACAGGTTGACCTAACTCTTTCAACGAGTCAGGTACGGCGACGTTCTCGATGTATTTAACAGCCTTGGCAAGAGGCGTGATTTTCTCCATGAATGGCTTTCGGACTTTCTTGGCGGTTTCCTTGGCGGCTTTGAGTGCCTTTTGGTTTGCTAGAACTTCATGCGCAAAGTCCTCGGTGGGTGTCTCGATTAAAGCATCCATGCTCTTGCCTAAAGCAGTAGACGCTTCACGGACAGCTTTGGCTTCCTTCTCTGTCTTTTCGCCCATTTCTTCTCTGTGTGCTCTGATGGCTAACTTGTAGCCCACTTGCTCGCCGACAATGTTGACAAAGCCTTCAAGAAGTTCTAGTCTAGTCGGTTGTGTGACTTGTTCAGCAGTTGTTTGAGAGGTTCGTTTCTTTTGTTCTTTACTCAAGATTCTTCCCTTCGGGATGAGGAAACTAACCCCTTCGGATTTCAGAAAGCTATTCTCCCCTCCACGCAAACCAGAAACAAGGGGTTTCAAACTAGGCAACCCTCTAAGGACTCGCCAAAACGCCGCATTGCCCAAACCCTGAGTAACCCTAGAAATCTTAGAATAGTCAGCATAGGTTATGACGAAAATTCTAAAGTCTGAAGTGTAGTCGCAGTCCGTGTCAGAACAGCGATGACTCACCCTGTGGTGATCCTTCATGTCGTGGTTGAGCATAGTGCGTGAGCAGGTCATTAGAAAAAAGTTGCAACTCTTACAGAACGCTACGAATGGCATAAAAACACCTTTGTTAGAACTGTGCGTAGAGGTTTAGAGAAGCTTTTGAGTATCAAATTTTAGAGGCTTTATTCTCTTCATCCGTTTTAGAATCTGCCTCTTGCCTGTGCAATTCGGAATCTTAGCGGTTTATCGGTCTTGAATTCCGACTTCTTAACCATGACGTACAACGGAAAACCGATAACATCAGGCTAAGGTATCATGTTGCTTTAAACTTTAAAGATCAAATAGGCGTAAACACCGCATCATACGACAGAAGAATAAGACAGAAGCTACCGTTTAGCCTTTCACGTCTACCGAAAAGCCAATAGACGAAACCCTTTTACCTATTAGCTTTATTTCAAGCTACTTAGCTATATAGGGTTTCTTTAAAGCGTTGTGTCGTTGAACAGCGTCTGTGATCATGCGCCCGAATTGTGTCAATATAGGATAGAGCTAAACTATCCTAAGCCGTTTGATCTAAATCGCCCATGCACGCACGAGTTAATTAATCAATTACGCCGTGCGTAACTTAGCCAAACCAAAACGTAAATTTAAACCTTTACTTTTTTTTATCCTTTGAAAAATACGTTTTTTCACACATGTTTTTTTATAAACGGCGCAATTTATAAAAATGTATATTAAGATCATTAAGTTACAAAAATAATGTTACTAATCAATCCGAGGATGAGACTGTGAAATCTAAGCTTGAGACGGCGCCTTTAGTGTTTTGCCCTAGAGAAAAGAAGGAAATCCCTGTTTGGAACTGTCTTGGAAGCTTTGTTCAGCAGAAGGCAACCTGCGAGTTTGTGGGATCTGTCACAATAGCTAAGGGTAAAGCGACTGTTGAATGCCTGTGCCCCCTAGAACTCAAAGGTCCTGTCAAGATCGACTTAAGCTGTAATTCTTCTTGGCAGCACAGGTGGGCTGCTCTTGCAATGAAGAATGCCCTGCTTTATACCATGAAAATAAGGCTTGTTCGAACACGTTCTGCTAGAGGTTGAGGGTTCTTCTATGAACGAAAAAAGCGGTGAAATGTCCTCTGTCCTAGAGAAATTCAATGCGTTCCTGTCTTACGGCAATACTGGGACAGCAAAAACGTACATGCCTTTTCTCAGGGATTTTCTAGGGTTCATTGAAATACCCTTTGACAAAGTTACTTCCCTAGACATTACCTGTTGGTTTCGGCATCTGGAAAAGGAGGGAATGGCTTCTAGCAAGACGCCCCTGCAACGGAGAACAGTCAGGGTAGGCGCGTCAGCTCTCAAACGCTTCTACAAAGCTGTTGGCCACCCTGAAATCGCAAGTATGATACCGTTTCCAATGTTTGAAGCGATTGAAGAGTCAAAGTACCTGTTGGAAGACGTTGCGTTCAAAGTAGTCGGCAAAATTCCTGTGCTCTGTGTTGCCTATGATCTGGCTCTCAGAATTGGTGAAGTGCACCTTCTGAATGCTGAAATGTGCGACTTAAAGTCGCACACAATCGTAGTCACCCGGGAGAAACATAAGGGAAGACACAACAAGTATCAGCTGACTCTTGATCCTTGGTGCGCTGAGATCCTTGGAGACTATCTAAGACAAAAACAGATTAGGCGCGGTCCAATATTTCCTTTTTCCATTCCAACCATTAACAACATTTTCAGACAGCGAAGAGGACTGATCGGACCCGACGGTAACGACTACACGTTTCACTGTTTGAGGCACAGCAGACTTACTCACATCGCCATCCACGATCTTGAAAGCAAGGGAACAGTCGACCTCGTGAGTCTGGCAAAGTTCGCCGGCCACTCAAACGTAAACACAACACTGACTTACATCCATCTTGCCAGCAAGTACATAGCTTTCGAGAAACAGTCGAAAGGATTCCCAAAGGAATACGATGAAGTGTCAACTGATGAATGGCCAAGGAAGTTTCAAAACAGAAGTTGATATAGCTTAAATATATCTTAAATGTATCCTCTAAGAACCTTCCTGAATAAGCGCGGCTTCTTGAACATAAGGTGCAAGGTTGCTCTTCGAAGCTCTTTTCCAAGCGAAAACGACTTCAAATTAAACGGCTTCAAACTTTCAATCAAATCATTAAAATCTTCATCAGCGAAGCCACAGATCACCCGCTTCAAGCGATATCTAGTGTTATTCTGTTTTCTAAGCCATGCAATCTTTCGATCGTAGTAAAGCGGATCTCCCTTAACAATAGCTTCTCCCAAGGCTTTTCCCGCAATCATCGACTGGATGATCCCACCACCCGTGAAAGGGTCTGTCGTCGGCAGCGCGTCGCCAACCAAAAAAACGTCGGGAGGGAAGAATCCTGTTTTCGGAGTTTTTGTCGTGGGAATCAACTTCGCTATGCGACTTATCGGCTCGCTCCCGATTACTTGCCGTTGAATAAAACTATTCAAAAGCCCCCAAGCCATCCATCCCCTCGATGATGGAACACCCAAACCAATCCTCACAAGGTTATGGCCAGCAGGGAAGATCCACGCGTACCCACCAGGCGCGACCTTTTCGCCAAAATAAATTTCGATAGTGTCTTGTGGGAAAGAATCCATTTCCAACGTTTCCTGAACTCCCATGTGCATATCTTCATCGTTTAGTTTCGGAAGACAAAGCCACTTCCGAACAACAGAACAAGGACCATCGGCGCCAACAATACAATTATAACCTTTACGATAAACTTCTAACTGGCTGGGCGTCACTTGGTTTTCGAGTAAAATAGTGCCCTTCAAAGACTCAACGTTTTCCGCCATCTTCTGTTCTAAGAACACTCGGTCAACCACGTGCCCGTACTTCTCGGTTTGCTTCACTTCATAATACGTGTTGTTCGGGGCATATATGCGCACTTTCAGAATATCCGCCAAAACCGTATGAGCGGGAAGTACCCACTTCTCCTTTTCCAGCATCCACAAACTGACTCCGCCAGCGCAACGTTGAGGTTCACCTATCCTTTTCTTTTCATCTACCACTGTAACGGTTATGTCCGACTTATCGAGTATAGCTAGAGCAGTTGACAGTCCTGCAGGACCAGCGCCGACAATTAACACTCGCATTTTTTCTTTATCACACAAATCTTATTTACTCGAAGAACACTTTAGACTTTCGGTGAATTATGTGGCAGAACAGGAAGAAGAGAGTGAAACCACTCTCGAAGAAGAGGTACAGCTTCTGCAAGAACAGAAAGTTCCTCCAGAAAAGATAGTTGAGAAGATTCTCGAAGAAGATTTGAACGCTGACATAGGTAAACTCTCTGAACTTTTAGGCATGGACAAAATGGACATAGGACGAATCAAGGGTAGAATTTCAAGGAAGCAGAAAAGACTGTTGATTAAAACTGGAGGCGAAAAGTCCAGTACAGTTGAAGAGGTTGCAGGTGAGGGGAGCCTCTATAAGGGTGAACCAGACGCAAACGTCATTCTCAGAAAAGTCCTCTCGAGTCATCCAGACATGCCCTCCAAGGTAATTGCTGAGATTCTAAGTTGGGCTGAGTATGGACCAATTTCTCCCCAACAATTAGCTTATTTACTGCAGAACCTCAAAGGAATTTCCAACCAGACTGCGAATATTATTGCACAAAAATACATGCTGGCCCTTCAGAAAGCACAGCAAGAAGGAAGAATACAGCAGCCGCCACTCTTTATAGTGACGCCACCACTTGGTGGGCAAGGAGGAGGTCTTCTAGGATTCCCAGTGGCAGGTCAACAGCAACAACCGGGACCAGGACAACCAGGTACAGGTCAGCCAGGTCAAACTTGGCCAAGCGGCGGGCAACAGGGAGGATACGGAAACTCCCCGATGTCTCTACAGGACATTCGTGTGGCTATCCGTGAAGAAATAAGGTACTTGGAAGAACGGAGACCACAGGACCGAGCAAATGAGGCATTTGTGGAGATTGATGAGCCTTTACGCGCGGAAGATGGTAGAATACTCATCGGAGACGATGAAAAGCCAATAATGAGACATCTTCGTGTTCCCGCGAGCCAGGCAGAACGAATTGTCGGTTCACAACATGAAGACTCAGAGACCAAAATACTTACGAAAATGAGGTTATACAAGGACTTGTTCAAGACAGATGTCACAGAAGAAAAGATAAGAGCAATCGTAAGAGAAGAAACACCTCCACCCGCACCTCAAGAAAAACCTATAACAAGGGAAGACCTAACGGCGGCAACAGCTAAAGCCGCTGACGAAGCAGCTAAACAGGTGCTGTCAGCGAAGGAAAAGGAAGATAAGCTGGAGAGGCGTTTCGCAGAAGTGAAAGAAGAAATACATCGTGTTGGCAGCGCGCACGTCGCGGATGGGTATCAACAGGATGGCGCTCGTATTTTAGGTCAAGGAATGGGTGAAGTGGCAGAAATCGTAAGGGAAAGACACCCCATCGAAGTAATCATTAGAGAGGGCGGACCCTTGATCTTTGGCGGTACGCCAGCGAAACAGGTTGAAGCAGGAGCCGAAGGCGGCTTAATCAGCCGTCTCAAAAATCGTGACTGGGTAACCCAGTCTTGAGGAGATTAGGAGATTAAAACTATGAAGTATGTATTAGTGTTAAGCGGAAAAGGCGGGACAGGAAAAACTCTCGTCTCCGTCAACCTTGCAAATGCTCTAGCTAAAAAGATGGGATCAGTCGCCCTGGTCGACGCCGACATAAGCAATCCAAACGCTGCGGAACTGCTAGGAATAAAAGAAAACATCATGGTCACAACTGAATCCTTCACTCCCATGAACGTTAACGGCATCGAATTTTTTTCGATGGCAGCCATAAGCGGAAATAGACCCATCAGCATGGACGCCAGCGAATACGCACAGATCCTCCGTGATGTCTTAAAACATTCACAATGGAAATCCGACCTCATGGTCATTGACATGCCTGCAGGCGTGCACAACGAGTTTTTAGAGCTAGTCATAAACTTCGGTGAAAACCTCTTAGGAACAATTATAGTGCTGCAACCCGCTCATGTGATCCCCGCACGGAAGCTTCTAGAACTCCACAAAACCGAAGGAATCCCAGTGCTCGGCGTAATAAAAAACATGGCAAGTTTCACCTGCGCAAAATGTGGAGAAACATTCGGCATCTTCGGCGAAGTAAACCTTGAAGAACTCTGTAAAGAATTCGGTGTCACACCTTTAGGCTCTATTCCTCTATCCATGGAAATACGAAACGGCATAACCAACGGAAAACCCTTCTTGTCCGATACATTGTCGGCGCCAATACAAAATGCCGTCGCGGCCATCTCAGAAGCAAAACCTGTTGGAACAACTTTCGTTGAAAGAATCAAAGAAAGACTGAAAGAAGTTGCTCGAGGCGCACTACTAGACATCATGGCCGCAGTGATTGAAATCTCCAACACTGAAATCAAGATTAAAGACCTGCAAACCGCGTACGGTTTTACTGGAGGGCGAGTAATAGAGCTCGACATAACAGACGAGAGCTTGCGTGTTGTGAAACTTCAAACATTTTTCAGAGTTGAAAACGGCGTACTGAAGGTTGTAGAAAAACCCAAGACTGTTGATGATGAAATCAGAGTTTGGGAACGGGCACTAATATGGTGCTTCCTCGGAAGAAGACCGGACACTAACACGAAATGGGATTTGTTCGATGCTTGGTGCCAGGGCAAAGTCAAATTCTATAGCAGTTCAAGCGGGACACCAAGGGCTCTAGCGTTCATGAAAGAAATATGGGCGGAAATACAACAGACCTCGTCATTCAACAAATTGAAACCAATACTCGAGAGACTTGCATAGGAGGAATTCTGACGGCAGGTTTTTTTGGAAGAATAACAGGGCTCGACGAGGTTAGAAAAGAACTGAAAGAACGAACTGACCAACTGCTGCAAGCAAGCGCGAACTGGATAAAAGCTGCAAAGGAACTAGGAACCGCCAACAAAGATTTGGCCAAGGCACTACGAGAGCACAAACTCGTCATAGACAAGTTGATAGCAATTCTAGAAGAGGTATAAACATGCTTGATGATGAAAGCAAACCAAGACTTCACCGTGAACCTTCCCTTAAAAGCGTATGTGGAAACTGCACACAACGTAACTGTAAACTACCGAAAGAAATGAAATTCTTCATTAAAAGCGGAATAAAATCAGCCGAAATCATAGTTCTCAGTTGCACGAATCTCGAGGAGATGAAATAAATTGCCGAAAGACGAAGTTAAGCTTGTTCGACTGCCAGTAAACGCTACTTGTGCAGATCCCGGCTGCAAGAAGTCTCTTCCTTTTGGAACGTGGGCTTTCTACCATGATGATTCAGAAACGGCGCTTTGTGTCGACTGTGCCGTCAAACGTGGCTGGTCCAGCAAGGATCGCGTAAACGAGCTCATGAAGAAGCTAGAGTTAGTGGAAGACATCAAGGCCTTAAGAAAGCAACGGAAGGTCGAAGCAGACGCTCTCATCATGATAAGAGAGCAAGTCAACCTTCACAGGCTAGGCGAAAGAGACGCAGACCTTGAAAAACAGATTGAAACCCTGATCGCCACCGTAAAAGACTACTTCCAGAAATGCGCCACGTCCGAAGAAAAGAAAGCCTTAGAACAAGTCGAACGAGCTCTAAGAGAAACCTACGACCTGCAGAAAGAAGTCAGAGAGCAAGTGCAAAAACGCCTATTCCTGATCGAGCGAACAGAACAAAAACGAAAGAACAAAGGACAGGTCGTCCCATCACCTTTCATCGAAGAGGATTAGTTGAGGAGACTTAGTTTTGCCTGTTCGCTTTGTCAAATGTGCAATCTCGACAAGAATAGAACATTAAGATTCTGTCGGAATTCTCAAAGAAAAACAACGTGCGAATTTACATCAAATCCGACACATTGAAATTCATAGCGAAATAATCCGACAAAAATGGGATGTGAGATGCGGGAGGAACTCGCCAAGATTTATGGAACGCGCCGTAGTTTTCAAGCGGTTTTCGACAAGTTTGGAGTGAGGTCGGGCTACAAGACGCCCTTAACAACAATTCTGGTCCTAGACGTCGTCGACATGACGACCAAAAGGATTGTAACCGACCATTTATGGTTCACGATGGGTAAACGATTTGCAGTTCTCGATCTAAAACCGGGCGATATCATAAGGTTCAAGGCTAGGGTAACGAGCTATGAAAAGGGATATCGTGGGCACCGTGAAGAGTATGAAACTGGTGTGGGAATTGACTATCGCCTCAGTTTTCCAACAGACGTGGTTAAGTTGAATCTCGTCGCGGGTTCAAACCAAATGCAGCTGACAACGTTTCTCCAAGGGAGAGAGATGAGTTAAAGTGAACACGTTATTTCACGGTACTGGATTTAGGAGAAAGCAGTCAATCAGTTTCCCTCTCCACTTTCAACAATTCCTCAAGTTTCTTCTTCCAATTTTGAACTTCTTCACCTTTGAAGGTTGAACTTACTGCTTTAAGATTACCCATCGTTACGAATTCGGACTTTGGAAATTCATTTAGAAGTTGTTGTAGTTTCTGTTTCAACTCTGCTAATGTCTGCTCTGCATCCTCAAGCCTAACAACATACAATGGTGAAAAGGGTTGCGTTGAAATGTTAAAGCTTTTTTTCTTCAAACTGCTCATTTCGCTTCCCTCTCCTCTGGATCAATGCCAAAATTAACAAGCTGATTATGTTTTCGAACTCGTTTTCTAAAATCTTTGATCTGTTGACTTGTCCAAAAAACGGGAATTATGTTGGGTGAAACTTGTCCATCAAAATAGCAGTCACAAACTTTGACGTTCCATACTTTACATAAGTCAAGTTTCTTTAGGTTTTCTTGGTAAGTGATTCGCCAATTACAGATAAAGAACACCATGATGTCTTTTCGGTTGTACCCAGCTTGTAGCAGTAAGTCTATGGCATCTTTGATTTTATATTGATCTTCATAATGCCAATCCCATGCTAAACGGATTCTTTGAAACCGATTTCGCTTTAGAGCATACGCAAGTTTTTGAGTTAGAAATCTATGGTCTATTCCACAAATAAGCTCATAAACGACAACTTTGCCATTCACTCGTTTAGAACCTAAAGTTTCGATAATATCATAGGCTTCTGGTTTACAAAGAAGGTTCATATCCATAATCTTGACAAAATTACGCACAATTTCTGGAATAGGAAAAACTTTCAGTTCTGTCGGTTCATAACAAAAAGGACAGTTATGCACGCAACCTTCTGTTATACGGATCCATTGTTCTTTACTATTAAATTTATTGTAAGATCCATAACTGTATGGCTTTCTAAGAGAAACATCCTTTTGCAACCTAACTTGAACTGTAGTGGCTTTTAGGCTTGTTTCTTGCGTCATCTTTCCACTCCCGTGCACCGTCGCCTTTTCTGTCGCTCCAAAAACTTAGTGTGTCTCCTCATGTTGGTTTCCCCTTTTCCTTCTTTTTCTCAACTTCGAGATACATTTCATGGATTAGTTTCTGGCAACGAGAACAATTATCCGTTGTTGCGTGAAATTCTATTTCCTCGAGCATTTTATGTGCGTAGTCGTAGACACTGAATTGTTTGGCAAATTTTTCTATTTCACTCATGCTTCGCTTCCTTCTTTTTCCTTTTTGGTTTATACCCACACTTTGGACACCCTTCGCTTATCAAATTTGGAGCGTGTGCACCACATTTTGGGCATTCCATTATTATTTTTCCTTTAACAAAACTCATTTCGCTTCCTTCTCCTCTACTATCATGACCGCAAACTTGTCATGCAAGTTAGATGTGTTGACGCTAATCGGAAGTTTAATGTTAAAATCAAGAAATTTCTTATCTTTCGTTATAACTCGTAACCTCATGGGTTTCCATCCTTCTTTCTCATTCGCTGTAGGCTTTCAGCAACCACCATGTTCCTGCGTCGAACCCGCTCGGCTTTAGGCACTTGCCTGCTCATCTGGTCTGGATGCTGACAGTACACCAGAGTCGGGTACGGGTTCATTCTGATGCGGTCTGGATACTTCTCGGCTATTCGGAGCCAGAATTCGTAAAATGCCATGTCGCCTTTCCGTTCGTCAAGCCCAAACTCATGAAACATGGCTTTAAGCGTTAAGCTGCCGTCCGTGATGAAGCAGTTTTTGGTGAGTGCCTCGTAGCTGAAAGGTTCTGTCTTGATGAAGTCCACCACGTTGAAGTGCTGGTCGCCAGCTAACAGCGGACTGTAGACGACGTAGGCTTTCTCTTTTAACGCCACTGCCATGTCGCTTTGCACTGCGCTGGGCATGAGGTAATCATCGCTATCCAAAAACTTGAACCATTTCCCAGTCGAGTTCTGGACTCCTAGTTTCCGCTGGTAAACGTAGTCTGCCCTGTCGCTGAAAACAACCTTAACTTCTACACCTACTAGAAAGTCTAGTAGTGCTCTCAACGTTGGCTTATCTGTCTTGACTGGCACGACTATGACTTCAACATTAGGATATGTCTGATTCAGGGCGCTACGAATAGCGAGGGGAAGGCTAGTATGTTGCCGAAAACTAGCAATTATGATACTACACAGGGAGTTCGTCTCCATTTCCAATCCTCCTTACTATGACAGTCCATACAATAAGTAATAAGGTTCTCTTTAGAGTGAGAATGAGATATTCTATATGGAATTATGTGATGAACCTGAAGATGCTGATGAGTTCCACATTTCTGGCATGTGTAATTATCTCTTTCTAGAATCGGTTCTGGTCTCAGTCGTAACCAAGGAGATGATGTTACGTAAAAATATTTATCTTTCTGTGAGATATACCCACCTAGCCAACTTGAGCTGTTTTCACCACGAAGGTTTTCGCTCATCCATTTTCCCTTACATCTAACACTACAAAAATGCTTCTTATTTTTCTTGATGTGAAAGGGTATACGTAGCAATTTTTTTCCACAGAAAGCGCAATCGACCTCTATTTTAGCGTAGTTGTAAGGGCGTAAACCCTCTCTGAACTTGTTGCCAATCATGTCAGGACGTTTTTTACCTAACGCATAAAGATTAGGATGACCTTTCCGTGCTCTGCTTAATTTTTCCTTTGCCTCAGGTAGAGTAGATGGGCTAGGAAGACCTCTTTGCATCCACCAAGTAGCTCTACCTTTTCTGACGAGTGAAAGTTTAAGTCTGTGTTCTGGTGTTAGTTTTTTTCCTTTATTCCAAGAAACTCGTCCTTTGGTGGCTATGCTAATTTTTAATTTTGTTGCCTCTGTATGATGTTTACCATACATTGGATGATGTTCCTTTGGAAAACTAAGACCCTTATTCCAAGAGGGAACTCCTTTCTGAAATACCATCTTAGTTCACCGTTATCATCATAGAAGAGAGATTTTCTAACCGTCTAATCTCGCAAATTCCCTTTTGAATATCACTGAGAACAAATTCGCAAAAAACTTGTTCTGGTTCGTCATTGAATAATCTGCGCAAGCGTTGCCAAAACGTTTTCTTAGGAAGCACCCCCAGAACGATAATGCGCGGTAAATCCGTCAAGATAACATTTTTTTTGCTCATTTCTGCTTTTCTCCTTTCTCAATGATTTTTCTTCTCTCTTCATCTGAAAAAGTAGGACAAGGAAGATGGCTTATTCGTGCTATGCAGTCACTAGCGTTTGCGCCTGGGCATTCTAATCCGTTTAAGTTGTGACATCTACTCGACAAGTCTAATCCTACGGTTAGCAAATTAGTTTGTCTTCTCTCTTCCAGCGCCTTCAAACGTTCTTTCAAAGCCTCGATGTCTCTGCCCTGCTGAATGATAGCCTCTTTCTCTGCTTCTACTATGGCGTGAAGTTCATGGATACAGAGGTCATGAAGTGTCGGTTTTGTTCTCTCCTCAAGAAAAGCTTCTAATGCCTTGAAACTAAGCTGACCTCTATGCCTTTCATAATAAAGTTTCCTAGTTTCTTCCTCGGTTAACTCTCTGTCTGGCATTTCAAGTCACTTTTGTTGTTGGAGTTCTAGGATAGGCGAGCCTGACCCTAGCAGACTCTGCTTTTCTTCATCCACGCCTAGCAACAGGTATGTTGCCTTAGCCCTGCTATTTTTCAGCATGGACGAAGGCGCCCTCATCCACTATATCGTGGCTTTTACCGCTTTTTTACAAGTACGGGGTCTGCCATTCCCAGCATTTTATAGCCTAAAGGTCTTGCTGGCTCGCTTACGTTCCCACTCTAACAGCTAGAATTAAGCTTCTTAGTCTTTTAAAATGCTATGGAAGATTCTTCTAGATTTTTGTTCAGCTCGCCCTTTCCAAACACGTTCAGGGAGAAAGGATTCTAGAAGATTGGGCGTGACTGCGACATCGAAGGATACTCTAGGAACACGCCAAGCCGGCGTAACGCCGCATGCACTAGCTATTTTTTCTTCGGTGGAGTAAAACCTATCCACAGTTCTTCAGGCACTTCTGCAGGTCGCTTGGTTAGAGGTGCAGCAGCGAGACTAGCTTGTCGTCTCCATGTTGCGAAAATCGGTAACAACGGCTGTCCTTCTCTGAATAGCTTTATTCTTTGTCGAGCTTTAGCCAAAACTTCAGCGATCAGCGAGGACATAGATTTAAATTAAGTGTTGTCAATATTTAAAAGTTGAGGAGTGAATAATGCAAGAAACCATTAGAAACGCGGTTCCCGCCCTCAAGAACATTCCTTTAGCAGCTGAGATAAAGAGCCAAACCGCCTTTTCCTTCCCTGAATCTCTTGGAAAAGTTCCAGTGATTGAACGTGGCACTGCTTACGGTAAGACTGCTGGCCAATGGTATCGCGTAACATTTAGGAGGGAACTATACGATCCCTCAGTTGTCGCTGTTGCCATGGTTCGTGCAGGCTCTATCCCAAAACCTACAATCGCAGGGATCAACATAGCTACTGTAACCGTTTCAGTTGTTTCTGCAGCTGTGCCGAAGTCAGCCAGCATCACGCTTCCAACGGTTCGCCAGGGCTCCGTTCCTACTAGCTTAGGCAGATTCACATGCGGCTGGGCTGTCACAGGTATCACTGATGGTCTTAACGATTTGATGACAACGCTCGAAAACGTATTTGCACGGCTCAATGAAGTGATAGAGGATTTAATTTCGACTGCTCAGGAGGCGAAGGGCTCACTTCAATCATTAGATGCCAAGGTCGATGACTTAAGAGGTAAGGTGAACACGGCTTTGAGTACACTAGCTACGAATGTTCAAAAGTCTACAAACACAGGATTGGATGGTCTACGGAAAAACACTGAAGGCTCTATTAATTCTGGCTTGCAGACAGCGCTGGCTCAACTGTATGCTGCATGGGGATTACCGACAAATGTTGCAGTCACGCCTATTCACGTGAGAAACGTCACGTTATCTGGATTCGAGTTTCAAAGCTTCGGAGACACAACCGTCTACTATATTGCAGTGGGTTCTCTTCGTTAAGGTTGTGCATCGTGGTACTGTGATTCTTTGCTGACCTCGCAATGTGGCGGGCTCTCATAGATTAGAAAGGACCATATAACGTCGTTCGGCTTGTCTTTTAACAGTGCCAGCGTTTCTTGGCTTTTGCATATTTTCTTTAGAGTCAAGTCTGAATTTTTATGATTCAGTTTTGAACAGGTTGCAAGTATCAAGAAGATACTCTGAAGCAGGCCCTCAGCAACTTCATCGTCAGGCGCAAGCCTTCTCCACTTGTCTACTGCTTTGAGGATCTCTTTAATCGCTGCAAGTGAAGTTACGTTCACTGTTTGAGATGACGGTTCAACCATCTTCTTAATTCGTGCTTCATAATCTGCCAAGTTCATATGTATCGGGTCTCCACAAGCATTTTAAACTCTGCATTAATATTTATGCTAAGAGGTACTGTTATGTCGGAAACAACGACTACTGAGCCTTGGATGAAGTGGGTTCCCGTTGTCGAAGCACTGCTGAGACAAGCCTATTACCGTGTTCTCTCTTTCGTTTCGTTTCACGCATCCATTGACGAATCAGTCAAAGCCATAGAATACCTTACGTCGACCAAAGGCATGGGAAAGATTTATCCTGTTATACCAGGGCGGGTTTACCGTTGGGACGGAGCCGAAGTCTTTCCAGGAATAACCATGAACGTATGGGTTTTCGGCTCTCCAACACGCAAAAAGAACACTGTCTACGCTAGAGTCGGCTGGTGGACCCTAACATTGCTTGTTAAGAAACAAGGCCTTGCCGCTTGAACGTTGACTCAGTCATAGGTGTCCCATGCTTCAAATGCTTAGTGAATAAAGAGGTAAAGCCGAAAGAATGTCAACCTGCTTCATAGACATCGGGCAAAGGAAACCCCTCAATTTATTGGGGGGAGGAATTTGCCCATTACCTTTTTAAGGTGGTTTCGCTTTAAACGTTTAACGGTTGCGATGCAGAAGCCACTGGATTTATCCAGT